>ULTU01053555.1_pt1 | contig 27236 bp, 19 predicted proteins | sample 1957861 | NCBI WGS metagenome assembly ULTU01 (sample SAMEA4835742, study PRJEB28245) | human gut metagenome | biome: gut microbiome; material: fecal sample | place: Denmark | collected 2008
CAAAAAGCAGACCTTAAAGGTGACGGTCACACCGAAGAAAGCCAGTAGCAAGGCAGTCGTATGGAAGTCATCCAATAAGAAGGTTGCAACTGTAACCAGCAAGGGTGTTGTAAAGGCAAAGAAAGCAGGAACCGTTACGATCACAGCAACAGCAAAGGATGGCTCCGGTAAGAAAGCCACCTGTAAGATTACAGTGAAGAAAGCAGCTTCGATCATACCGATGCCAACACCGGAAGAACCACTGATCGTTAAGAGCCTGAATATAGCACAGCCGGATCTGTTAACCATTACATTAACAAAGCAGGCAGCACTTACGGCTTCGGACTTTCAGGTATGGGCAAAGAAATATGAAAGTGCAGACTATCTGAAACAGTATACGATCGGACAGATAACAACAACGGATTCGCTTACTTATAAGATTAAGCTTACAGGAGATTCGGTGTTACAGAAAAATTCCTATATAAAAGTAGTAGTTCCAAAATTAAATCTGTCAAGAGAATGTATCTATCGGGATGAAACTTATACGATAGAAAAATCAGAAACATATGTATACAAACTTGGAGATTCTGTTGATAAGAGTCAGACACTTGGAAAGGGCTATTCCAATTGCTCTGTCAGCGGACTGCCGGCAGGGGTTAAATATCAGATCAAGACAGCTGCTGCCACATGTACACTTAAATTTAACGGTAATGTGACAAAGAAAGGAAAATATACAAGCAAATTAGTCTATGAAGATGAACTTGGTAACAAATTCAGTATGACTATCATCTGGCTGGTTTATGATGGGACGGAACTGCTTGTAAAGGATACGGAAAAGGTTCTGACAACTGCATGGGGAACTACGCTTCCACAGCTTGCGGTATATGGCGGAAACGGAACTTCTACAACTGATTACACATATGAGCTTCTACAAGAAGGCAGTGACAGCGCTGCATTAGCAGTTTCTTCACTTATCAATGGTGGAGCCGGGATACAGGTATCATCCCCAAAACTGTCAACCGGAACCTACAAGCTTCGTATCCGTGCGACAGATAAGACAGACACTTCTATGACAAGCACAGGAACTCTTACACTAAAAATTATAGAAGGTGGTTATTTACAGGGAAAAGTAAAAGATGCAAATGGCGATCCACTGACCAGTTTTCAATTCACTATGAAGAACCAAAATGAATATGCCGAGTATACGGATGCGGTAAGCGGCAGATGGAATGGTGTTGGTAAGGATGGAGCCATTTTAATGCAGGATCTGGAAGCCGGTACTTATGATGTTACGGTATCCAGTTATAGTGGGACAGTAGGCACTACTGTTTATAATCTGCAGACTCAGAAAGCGGCATATGGAACAGATGATGTGTATCCGGTCTGGTCATTTGATGTCACACTTCCCGTATATAAGGTTACTATAGAGCTGGACCCGGATGTACCGGATGCGGTGAAAAATATAACCGGTTTTGGCAATTGGCAGGATGTTTCGGATGGAAGTTATTATGGATCGACCAAAACCGTTTATCTGGAAAATGGAACTCATCATTTAACCTGTCGAAAGAGTATAAGTGGTGAAATTTATCATTTTTATCTGGATGTGACGGTGAACGGAAGTAATACGACCGCATATGCATATGTCAAAGAATAAGGTTCGTATGAGAATAGATTAGGGAATCTACAGAAGGAGAGTATAGATGAAAGAAAGACGATATAATTTGTCTGTGAAAAGATTTCTGGCATGGGTGATAGCGATCGCAGTTGCAGTATCCATTCTTACTGTCCCACAGACAGAGAGCTATGCAGCCGGTGGTAAGATCAAAACCATAGCGGTTACGAATCTGCCGGCAAAGCAGTTAACCTTAAAAAAAGGAAAATCCTTTACCTTAAAGACAAAGGTAACAGCGACAGGAAAGATTTCCAAAAAGGTCGCATATAAATCGAGTAACAAGAAAGTTGCAACTGTAAATGCAAAGGGTAAGATCACGGCAAAGAAGAAGGGAACCGCTACGATCACCGTTTACTCTAAGGCAGATAAGAAAAAGACCTGTAAGATCAAGGTGACAGTCGGTACCCCGGTTACCAAGGTGAAGTTAAATAAGACAAAGGCAAACTTAAATGTCGGTAAATCACTGACCTTAAAGACAACCCTTTCACCAAAGAAACCAAGCAATAAAGGAATCATTTGGAAAAGTTCAAATACCAAGGTTGCAACCGTTACAAGCAAAGGTGTCGTAAAGGCAAAGAAAGCGGGAACCGTTACGATCACAGCGACAGCAAAGGATGGTTCCGGTAAGAAAGCAGCCTGTAAGATCACTGTGAAGAAAGCGGCGGTGACTCCGGTTGTTCCGGAAGTACCGGTTGTGATCCAGAACGTGAGTATTGTGAATAAAGCAGTGCTTCAGGTGACATTAAATAAAGCAAAAGTATTACAGACATCGGATTTCGCGGTATCCAGTAAGGTATATGGATACGGAAGCTTTGTAAGAAAATGTGTGATCGATCATCTGGAAACAACAGATAACATTACATATAAGCTTTATCTGGACAAACAGGATATTTTTTATAATGGAGATATTGTTCAGGTATCTGTTCCGACATTAAACAGTACAAAAGAACTGACATATCGGACAAAGCCGACAGAGATAACAATAAGATCGGAAGTACGACGTAAGAAAGGAACAGTGGTAGGGACCAGTTCCTCAGATACTTCAGGAGTTTATGATCCGGATGTACAGGGCTATGCAGTATATACAGTAAGCAATCTTCCAACCGGTCTTTCATACAAGGTGGTAGATGACGCAGATCAATCCGGTTATCTGCAGTTTTATGGTACCCTGAAAGAGACAGGAATTTGGGAGACAAAGGTTGATGTCGTAGATGAATTTGGAAATAAGATTCATTATATCAAGGTATGGAAAGTATATGATGAAAGGACAGTCATAGCACAGGATATTACAAAATATGGATGTCTGAGTTTTCCAGCTCCAAACAAACCAAATGGAACTTATACAGTAAAGTATGGAGCACAGATAAGTCCTATTGGTGGAAATGGCAGTTACAAATATGAAGTTGTGTCAAAAGCAGATTGTTTGGATTTGGTGATTTCAACAACCGGAGTACAGTATTGTTCGATTGATACAGATCAGGCTGGTGAATATACCATGAAGATAAAGATCTCTGACAGCAGGGATGCCAGTGTTTTCACATACTGTACAGTAACCTTTGTTATAAAGCCGGGAGTCCTGCTCCAGATTACAGCTACCGATCTGGATGGGAATAAGATCAAATATACCGGTACGGATACTTATTTGTGCAGACTTAAATCCCAGTGGAAGGATAATTCATACAGTGAGATCAGCTATGCACGAGAGGTCGGGGAGATTAGCGATGGAATGGCAATATACAGCTATGTACCGGAAGGAGTCTATGATATCTCGATTGAGGATGAAAGAGGCGGAACAGGAGCCTATGCAAGTGATTATTTTGTAAGTGCAGCTACGAATGAAGTTAAGTTAACTCTTCCTGTATATCAACAGACCATCGTGTCGGATAATACGGATTTTGCAGATCTTAGCCAGATGGGAGAGTGGAAGGATGAGAATGGAGTTGTACAGGGAAAAGGCAGATACCTCTATCTGGCGGTTGGCAATTATACACTGACCGGTACCGCGGAGAAAGATGGGGTAACCTATCAGGCAACTCTTAAGATATCAGTTACAAATACTACACGGGCCAATATGGTAACCGCCCATGTAGTGGCTCAATAAATAAAAGGGGAGACTATTTTATGAAAAAACATACGAAAATGTCAGTATTAAAACGTATTCTGGCAATTGTGACCGCAGCAGCAGTAGCGGTTTCCATACTTACGGTTCCGGATGTGGAAGTAAGTGCGGCAACCGGTAAAGTAAAATCTGTAGCGGTTACAAACCTGCCGGCAAAACAACTGACACTGAAAAAAGGAAAGACATTTACCTTAAAATCAAAGGTAACAGTAACCGGAAAGGTTTCAAAGAAGGTTACCTATAAGACAAGCAATAAAAAGATTGCGACGGTAAATGCAAAGGGCAAGATCACAGCGAAGAAAAAAGGAACCGCTAAGATCTATGTGATCTCAAAGGCAGATAAGAAGAAAAAATGCACGATCACAGTAACCGTCGGAACACCGGTTACCAAAGTGAAGCTGAATAAGACCAAGTCCACGATGACAATTGGCAAAAAGCAGACCTTAAAGGCAACGGTTACACCGAAGAAAGCCAGCAGCAAGGCAGTCGTATGGAAGTCATCCAATAAGAAGGTTGCAACTGTAACCAGCAAGGGTGTTGTAAAGGCAAAGAAAGCAGGAACCGTTACGATCACAGCAACAGCAAAGGATGGCTCCGGTAAGAAGGCATCCTGCAAGGTAACAGTAAAGAAAGTGTCTGCAGCGAAACCGGACAATCCAGTTCCAGTAACGCCGCTTGGTATCAAGAGTGTGAAAATCGTACAGGGTGATATGATGGAGGTTACCTTTACAAAGGCAACAGCACTGACAGCAGCCGATTTTGCATTATGGGCAAAACGATATGAAAGTGCAGACTATCTGAAGAAATATACAGTGAGTCAGGTAACGACAAAGGATTCCATTACTTACAAGGTCTATATCACGGGAGATATGGTATTTGGCAAAGGGCTTTATATCAAGGTAGAGGTACCAAAGTTAAAGTTGTCAAAAGAGTGTGTGTATATGGAAGATACATACAATGTCGAAAATTCTGTTACATTATCATATAAAGTAGGAGCTACAGTAAAAGATATAAGACAGAGACTGGGAACAGGTTATGCGAATTATTCGATCAGCGGGCTTCCTGCCGGTATTCAATATGAGGTCACAACAGAGGCAACGAAACGGGTGATGGAATTTTCAGGATCACCGAGAAAGCCCGGGGTGTATGACAGCGTTCTGGTTTACGAAGATGAGATTGGCAGTAAATATCGTTTGACAATCCGTTGGATCATATATGACGCGGACAATCTGATCGTATGTGATAAAGAAGAAGGGGCATTTAATACTGATTGGAGTAGTTTATTTACACCGGTGTATGCATATGGAGGAAGCGGTTCTTATACATATGAGATCATAAGAGCAGAAAGTGACAGTGCGATCCTGGATAACTGTAAGATTATAGATGATGGAGATAAGATCAATATCAATGCAAAAGGGATTGCATCAGGGGTATATAAGATCCGTATCCGTGTCATAGATCAGAAGGATGGTACAAAGACAGGAACGGGAACACTTACTTTTACAATTGTAGATTCCTATTATATCAAGGGAATTGTAAGAGATGCGAACGGAGATCCGATAGAGCAGTACCGTTATTCAATAATTAATAAGAATAAATATGCGGAATATTCAAATACGATAAGCGGAGTAAGGTATAGCACCTATAATCTCAGTACCAAAAAATATGATGGTACGTTTTACAATGAAGGTCTGGAAAGCGGCATATATGATATCACGATATCTGATCGAAGCGGGTCTGTAAGCAAGAGTATTTATAATCTGACAGCATTACCAAGAAAGGAAGGGCAGACATCGACGGATACGGATCTGAAGATGATGTTTGATGTTACACTTCCGGTTTATAAGATCAAGATTGAGATGGACCCAAATGCGCCGGAAGAAGTACAGGGATTTACGAAATTCGCTACCTGGCACGATGTAGCCGGATCGAAATATTACAATGAAGGAACAACACAATACCTTCCAAACGGAACTTATCATCTAAGCTGTACCGGTACGGTGAATGGCACAAAATATGTCTTTTATGTGGATATAACCGTGAATGGCAGCAATAAAACAGCATATGCTTATGTAAAAGAATAAGATATGGGGATGGATGTTACATGAGTCTGAAGAAATATGGAAGGAGAGTATAAATGAAGGAAAGACGAAGAAATTCACGGGTAAGAAGAATACTTGCATGGGTGATCGCAGCAGCGGTGGCAGTATCCATTCTTACCATTCCACAGACAGAAAGTTATGCGGCAGGGGGTAAGGTAACAAAGGTAGCGGTATCCAATCTTCCGGCAAAGCAGCTGACACTGAAAAAAGGAAAAACATTTACTTTAAAGCCCAAGGTAACAGTAACCGGAAAAATTTCAAAGAAGGTTACTTATAAGACAAGCAACAAAAAGGTTGTGGCAGTGAATGCAAAAGGTAAGATCACAGCAAAGAAAAAAGGAACAGCAAAGATCTATGTGATCTCAAAGGCAGATAAGAAGAAAAAATGCACGATCACGGTAACGGTCGGAACACCGGTTACCAAGGTGAAGCTGAACAAGACGAAATCAACAATGACAGTCGGAAAAAAGCAGACCTTAAAGGCAACGGTCACACCGAAGAAAGCAAGCAGCAGGGCAGTCGTATGGAAGTCATCCAATAAGAAGGTTGCAACGGTTACAAGTAAAGGTGTTGTAAAAGCAAAGAAAGCCGGAACGGTTACGATCACTGCGATAGCAAAGGATGGCTCCGGTAAGAAAGCAGCCTGCAAGATCACAGTAAAGAAGAAAACGACAGTAAAACCTGCAGATCCGGAACTAACAGCACCGACTGTGATCAAGAGTCTGACGATCCTTGGAAATGCAGATATTCAGGTGGTACTTAGTGCCAAACAGGCATTAAAAGCATCGGATTTTACAGTTTCCAGTAAAGTGAATGGATATGGTAAATATGTAAGAAAATGCGTACTTGACAGTGTGACAACAACAGATCAGATCACATATCGGATTCATTTGAACAGACAGGATGTGCTCTTTAACAGTAATATGGTTCAGGTATCTGTTCCAAAATTAAAGACCAGTAAAGAAGCGGTATATCGAAAAGCTGCCAGTACAATAACGACCAGCGAAGTAAAGATATTTGCAAAGGGTGACGGATTCAACACAAAGAAGGATGTAACCTATTATAAACCGGATATATCAGGACTTGCTGTTTTTACAGTTGGAGAACTGCCGCCGGGCGTTTCTTATAAAGAGGTACAGACAGGCAGTAATTCAAATTATCTTGAATTTACAGGCGTACTTACTGCGAGCGGGATCTATACAACAAAGATCGATGTAGTAGATGAACTTGGAAATAAGATACATCATACGATCACCTGGAAGGTATGGGATGATCAGACAATCGTTGCAGAAGATATTATACAATATGGGAATTTAAAGAATCCGGATGCAGCCGCCGGTAAACCGGATGGTGCGTATACATCCAAAGAAGATGCGCAGATTCTGCCACGAGGCGGAAGCAGTACTTACACATATGAAGTTGTTTCGAAGACAGACTGCATGGAACTGACACCGGATGGATTTTATGCTTATGGTACGATAGATACCAGCCAGGCGGGAACTTATACCATGAAAGTAAAAATCACAGACAAGAAAGATTCCTCTATTTTTACATACTGTACAGTAACGTTTGTTATAGCAAAGGGAATCCGTGTGAAAGGAACATTTGTGGATCTGGATGGTCATAAGATCAAGAATACGGTCTCAGACACCTTTTTGTGTTATATCAAGTCCAGGTGGACGGATCGGGCATACTCCATTGATCTGAAAAAAGAGATTGGAAAGTACAATAGTAGTACCGGAACGGTATATTTTGATGTCCCGGAAGGCAATTACGACATAAGAGTGGTAAATAAAGCCGGAGGGGTAGAAAAATATCTTGGAAATTATACAGTAAGTGCATCAACAAGCAATAATTACCAGATCGTGCTTCCGTTATATCAGATCACGGTTGCATCAGATAATACAGCATTAAGTGCTTCATCTTTTGGAGAATGGGAAGAAGCAGATGGTACTTTGAGAGGAAAAGGTGAGTATCTGTATCTGCCGGTTGGTAATTATACATTAACTAGTACTGCAGAGAAAGCTGGGGTAACCTATCAGGCAACTCTCAAGATATCAGTTACGAATACTACACGGTCTGCAACAGTGACCGCGCATGTGGTGGCAAAATAAAAAAATACTACCCACAGGTATACCTGAAATTATGATAACCTGTGGGTAATATAATATTCCGAGCAAATAAAATCGGGAGAAGAAGGTAGTAAAGGGAGGCTATGTTTATGAAAAAACACGCAAAGACGTCAGTGCTAAAACGAATTCTGGCAGTTGTAATTGCAGTAGCAGTAGCAGTGTCCATACTTACGGTTCCGGATGCGGAAGTAAGTGCGGCGACTGGAAAAGTAAAATCTGTGGCAGTTACAAACTTGCCGGCAAAACAACTGACACTCAAAAAAGGAAAGACATTTACCTTAAAATCAAAGGTAACAGTAACAGGAAAAGCTTCAAAGAAGGTTACCTATAAGACAAGCAATAAAAAGATTGCAACGGTAAATGCAAAGGGTAAGATCACAGCGAAGAAAAAAGGAACCGCTAAGATCTATGTGATCTCAAAGGCAAATAAAAAGAAAAAATGCACGATCACAGTGGCAGTCGGTACACCGGTTACCAAGGTAAAGCTGAACAAGACCAAGTCCACGATGACAATTGGAAAAAAGCAGACCTTAAAGGCAACGGTTACACCGAAGAAAGCCAGCAGCAAGGCAGTCGTATGGAAGTCATCCAATAAGAAGGTTGCAACTGTAACCAGCAAGGGTGTTGTAAAGGCAAAGAAAGCAGGAACAGCTACGATTACAGCAACAGCAAAGGACGGCTCCGGTAAGAAAGCCACCTGCAAGGTAACAGTAAAGAAAGCATCTGCAGCAAAGCCGGCTGATCCAACTCCGGCTGCTCCGGACTATGCGATCAAAAGTATGAAGGTTCTTGGAGTGGAGAGCATAGAAATCACATTTTCCAAGGCGGTTGTACTTACAAAGGCAGACTTTGAAATCTTTGCAAAGCAGTATTCATATGGTACCTATAAGAAACCGTATCAAGTAGTTCAGGCAGAAACTAGTGATCATATCACATATATACTGCATATCAACGATGAAGATGAGTTTCAGAAAAATACATATATCAAGGTAGCAGTCAAAACCAGCGGTGTATATAAGGAGTGTATATATCGGGATAAGACAGTTAATATTCAGAAAACCAGATACTATGCGATCAAAGTAAATGGAGCATTGGAAAGCTACAATGATGATCTTACTTATGGAACCGGTTACAGGACGTATTCAATTGATAAGCTGCCTGTAGGAATGGATTATTATATATTGAATGATATGATTGATGAAAGTATTGTGTTTACAGGATCACCGACAGAAGCAGGTGAGACTCAGAGCTTGTTGACCTGCGAGGATGAACTGGGAAATAAATATCAGACGACCATTATCTGGATAATTTATGATGAAAACCAGTTGTATTCACGTAGTACGACATGTCAGTATTTTTCACGGGAGAATGGCGTCTATCATAAGCCATATTCTGTATACGGTGGAAGTGGGCAGTATACATATGAATTAGCCGGTGGGGATTATGAACTTTTCCAGACGACAATCAGTACATCAGGCTATATGAGTGTATCATTTGAAAATGTAGATGCCGGCGAATATCAGATTCAGGTTAAGGCAACAGATAAGAATAACCCGGCCCTATATACGGTTGCGACAATTACATATACAATTATTGATGGAGCACATATCAGTGCGATTGTCCGGGATGCAAATGGTGATCCGATCCGAAGAGGAAATTATTCTTTTCATGGATATTCGGATGATCCATCACAGAAATTGAGTTCTACCAGTGGTTCAATAAAAGATGGTACAATGTCTTATACCATTATTCCGGGAAATTATAATATTACCTTTTATAATGCAAGTCATACAGCAAAGTATACATTTTACAATCAGAAATGTCCGGTGAATTCCGGTGATGAGCCGATGACTTTTGATGTGACACTTCCGGTCTATCCGGTAACGATCGTTCCGGATCCGGAAAAGAGTACAGCCACATCATTTGGATATTGGGTAGATGTGAATGGTGCAAATGCGTATGGATATGAATCAGGAGATACGCTTTATCTTCCAAATGGTACTTATTATATTAAGACGGAAGATGGTAAAAGTTATGCCAGATTTACTGTGAACGGCAAGAGTCTGACAGTAAAGGCATATGATCGTCAGTAAGGAGGACAGGATATGAATCGAATACATAATATGAGCTATGCCAAACGGATCCTTGCATGGGTGCTTGCTGTAACAGTCGTACTATCTATCCTTACTATTCCACAGGGAGAGAGCTATGCTGCTACAGGAACGGTGAAGTCAATTGCTGTAACAAATCTTCCGGCAAAGCAGTTGACACTGAAAAAAGGAAAAACATTTACCTTGAAATCAAAGGTAACCGTAACCGGAAAAGCTTCAAAGAAGGTTACTTATAAGACAAGCAATAAAAAAATCGTGACAGTAAATGCAAAGGGTAAGATCACAGCAAAGAAAAAGGGAACAGCAAAGATTTATGTGATTTCAAAGGCAAATAAAAAGAAAAAATGCACGATCACAGTAACCGTCGGTACACCGGTTACCAAAGTAAAGCTGAATAAGACAAAATCAACCATGACAGTTGGTAAGAAGCAGACCTTAAAGGCAACGATTACACCGAAGAAAGCCAGCAATAAGGCAGTTGTATGGAAGTCATCCAACACAAAGGTTGCAACAGTATCAGGCAAAGGCGTTGTAACGGCAAAGAAAGCCGGAACCGTTACGATCACGGCGACCGCAAAGGATGGTTCCGGAAAGAAAGCAGCCTGCAAGATTACAGTAAAGAACCAGGTAAAGCCGGCTCCGGCACCTGTAACTGTAAAAAGTGTGAAGGCGATTGGAATGATGCAGGTTCAGGTAGAATTGACAGGTGCCAAGGAATTAAGCAGTTCGGATTTTAAAATCTATAAAAGAAAGTACTCTTTTGGCAGTTATAAGAAGGAATGTAATATTGATTCGGTTAAGACCTCCGATAAGATAACATACAAGATAACACTGGATACTTTAGATGCACTTGTAACAGGAGATATGGTACAGGTTGTGATTGCCAAAATGAATTATAAGGGAGAGGCTGCATATAAGGGAATCATAAGAGAGCAGACGACAAAGTCCGAGATCATAAAAAGTGTTGGATATAGTATCAATCACTATTCCGATGAAAAATATTATGAACCGGGACTGGTCGGGCTGTGTTCGTTTAAGATAACAGGAGAGCTTCCTCAGGGAATTACATATAAGATAATAAAAGACGATGATATGTTTAATGGTATAACCGATTGTCTGGAGTTTTCAGGAAGTTTTACAAAAGGCGGAATTTATACCACGAAAATTGAGGTAGAAGATGAGATCGGTAATAAGGTTCATCATACGATCACATGGAAGATAGCCGATGAGAACCGGTTAATGGCAGCAGATATTGTGCAATATGATTATCTGCGGCAGGAAAAGGGAGAAACAAAGAAATCATGCCATGTTGATCTGGATGCCTCAGTTTATGGCGGAAACGGAAGTGTGGAATATGAGATACTTCAATGTTCAAATGAAATAAGTTACAGCAAAAGTGCATTTGGACTTAACTGCATTCTGGATACAGAAAAAACAGGCACCTATACACTGAAAGCCAAAGTAACAGATACCAATGATGCTTCAATAACAACGATTTTATCAGTTACAATAATTGTGAAGGATAGTGTAGCATTTAAGGGCTGTGTGTATGATCTGGACGGACACAAGATTACATCAACGGTCGCGGATGTGGTTGCACCATACTATATATCTTTATATGCAAAAGAAAAAGATACGTTGTGTGATATGTCAGAATTTAATGACCCGGAATCAGATGGATCGTTTCAGATTTTTGTTCCGGACGGAACCTATGATGTCTTTGTAGCAAGCGAGGCACAAGATATAGGAACCTGGGTATGCGACAGCAAGGTAACCGCATCTACCCCATATCAGAAAATTGTACTTCCGGTATATCAGATCACGATCGGATCGGACAATCCGGCAATCGACATTCGTAATTTTACAAAATGGAGATCCAATGAGAGAAAAACGGTATATGGAAATGTAATATATCTTACAGCCGGAACCCATATCTGGACAAGCACCGCCACTATAGATGGCGTAGAATATACTGCTACATTAAATGTAACAGTAACAGATAAAACACGATCCACAACCGTAAAGGCACATGTAGTTGCAAAATAAAACAAAAGAATAATAATCGCAAAAGATTATAATTATGAGACGGATACCTGTTATAATGATTTGATGCACATATCACATTATAGTAGGTATTCGTTTTTTTATGTGAAAAATTGAATTATTGTCAAAGCTGTAAATATGGCAATGTGTATATATTTTATTTATATTATATAAAAATATAAATAAACAACATTAACAATGCAGATACTATGATAGAAACTATGGATTTGTATAACACTAAAAAAATAGTTCAAAGAATATGCGTAAATTCAGAATTATCCCCGCCAATTCCGGGTGTTGAATGTTTTTTATAATTGCGGTATAATATTGAATCAATATGTACAAATACAGGAAGTCTGGAGGTATACAGAATGAGTGAAGAAAATACAAGCACGTATGAAAATATAGAAGAAGAAAATTCCATCGGTCATGTACAGATCGCAGGCGAGGTAATCGCGATCATTGCAGGTCTGGCAGCAACCGAGGTAGACGGCGTATCAAGACTTGCAGGCTCGCTATCAAATGAACTCGCAAGCCGTCTGGGCAAGAAGAATCCGGCAAAGGGCGTGAAAGTAGAGTTACTGCCGGGCGAAGTAAAAGTAGATCTTGCGATCGATGTATTATATGAATACAGCATTCCAACTGTGACAACACAGGTTCAGGATAAAGTAAAGCAGGCGATCGAGACTATGACAGGTCTTAATGTAACCAAGGTAAATATACGTGTAGCCGGCGTTCGCATGGCAGACGCAAACTAGAGAGGAACATATGACAAGACGAGAGATAAGAGAAACCGTATTTAAAATTTTATTCAGTCTGGAATTCAATGACATTTCAGAGATCAGAGAAGAAGCAGAACTCGAACTGGAGCATGCCAGCCTTTATGATGAAGACGATAACAAGATGGATGCAGTAGCCATGACAGAGGAAGAAAAAGCCTATGTTATAGATCGAGTAGAGGCAGTCGTAGCCCATATTACAGAGATCGATGAAACGATCAGTGGTATTTCACAGGGATGGAAGCTTGGCAGAATCGGAAAAGCAGAGCTTGCTATCTTAAGACTGGCTGTATACGAGATCAAATTTGATGAAGATATTCCTGTAAAGGTAGCGATCAATGAAGCAGTAGAGCTTGCAAAGACATACTGCGATGTAGAAGCAAAGAGCTTCATTAATGCACTTCTTGCAAAGCTTGCAGATTAGGTGAGAATATGGCAAAGAAAAGCTATACCGTCGGACAGGTAAATGGATATATCAAGAATCTGATCAGCAGTGATTATCTGCTTGGTGATATTTATGTGAAGGGAGAAGTCTCTAACTGCAAATATCACAGTTCCGGGCATATCTATTTTTCATTGAAGGATGAGACCGGTTCGATCATGGCTGTTATGTTTAAAAGTTATGCATATTCCGGTCTTGATTTCAAACTGGAAAACGGGCAGCAGGTAGTCTGCCACGGAAGTGTGAATATCTACGAACGGGATGGCAGATATCAGTTATATGTAAAAGAGATCAAGCTGGATGGGATTGGAAATCTCTATGAGCGGTATGAACAGTTGAAACAGAAGCTGTATGAACAGGGACTGTTTGAATTCGATATCAAGAAGCCGATACCGGCATATCCGAAGCGGGTAGGCATCGTGACAGCACAGACAGGTGCGGCGATCCAGGATATCAGAAACATCGCAAAGAGAAGAAATCCATATGTCCAGCTTATCCTGTATCCGGCAAAGGTACAGGGAGATGGGGCAGCAGAAGATATTGCGCATGGAATCGAAGTGTTGGATAACATGGGCGTAGATACGATCATTATCGGTCGTGGCGGCGGCTCGATCGAAGACCTCTGGGCGTTTAATGAGGAGGTCGTTGCATGGGCAATCTACCATGCAACGACGCCGATCATTTCCGGTACAGGTCATGAGATTGATAATACGATCGCAGATTATGCGGCAGATCTTCGAGCTCCGACACCATCAGCCGCTTGTGAGCAGGCAATACCGGATGTGATGTCCACGGTTCATCAGGTCATAAATCAGGGCAGACAGATGGATTATCTGATGAAACGGAGACTTGCAGCATATCAGGAGAAGCTGCAGGCTGCAGAAAGGCATCTTCGTATCCTGAATCCGAAGCAGAGGCTTGCACAGCAGCAGATTTATCTGGATGATCTGTCAGATTGTTTAAACCGTGCTATGAAGAACAAATACGACAGATACGAACATCGGGTGATGCTTCTTGCAGAACGTCTGCATGGTCTGTCACCATCGGCGAAGCTTATAAATGGATTTGGATATATCGAAAAGACCGGAACGCCGGTAACAACGATAAAAGAGATAGAAAAAGACGACCACATTACCATCCGTGTTCATGATGGTCTGATCGAGACAAGAGTAACGGATGTGAAAGAGGAAGATTAGAAATGGCAGAGAAGATGGAAAAGGAGGATTTCTCGATCGAGGAATCCCTGAAGAAAATAGAAGCGATCACGGCTGTCTTAGAGAATCCTGCGACATCGTTAAAGGACAGTCTGGCAGCCTATGCAGAGGGCGTACAGCTTGTTCAGGCATGTAAGGACAATCTGTGTGATGTAGAAAAAGAAATGATCGTATTGAGTGGAGAGAACAGTGGAAAAGAATAAATTAGAACTTCGGACAAAAGAAGTACAGGATATTATATACACATATGCACCGGCAGAAGAAGGGTTTCAGAAAACTATCTTTACGGCAATGAATTATTCCTTTCAGGCAGGCGGAAAGAGACTACGTCCGTTATTAATGCAGGAAACCTACCGCTTGTTTGGCGGAACAGGAAAAGTTGTAGAGCCGTTTATGGCAGCAATCGAGATGATACATACCTATTCCCTGATCCATGATGATCTGCCGGCATTGGATAATGATGAATACCGCAGAGGAAGAAAGACTTCGCATGTGGTATTTGGTGAGGCAATGGCGATCCTTGCTGGTGATGCGCTTTTAAATTATGCATTTGAGACAGCCTGTAAGGCATTTGAGCTGGAACCGGGTGATCAGACTGTTGCCAGAGCATTCACGATCCTTGCAAAAAAAGCAGGTGTAAACGGAATGATCGGTGGCCAGGTTGTAGATGTAGAGATGACAGGGAAGCAGATGAGTGGTGATCAGCTTCATTTTGTGTATGAGAATAAGACCGGTGCGTTGATCGAAGCATCCATGATGATCGGTGCAGTTCTTGCCGGAGCAACGGAAGACGAATTGAAGCAGGTTGAGATGATCGCATCGGATATCGGACTGGCATTCCAAATCCAGGATGATCTTCTGGATATTTTGGGTGACAGCGCAGTGCTTGGAAAACCTGTCTGCTCAGATGAAGAAAATGGTAAAGTAACTTATGTCACGGTCCACGGACTTGAGGAGTCCAAGAAGGATGTCGCGGAGATATCCAGGCGTGCGGTTACAAGACTGGATCAGCTTCCGTATAAGAATGAATTTCTGGATGAATTGATTCTGGAACTGGTCAACAGAAAGAAATAACAGAGATGAAAGATATGAGTATACTGGATCGAATACAAGAACCAAATGACATAAAGAAAATAGATGAGAAAGATCTGCCGGAGCTGGCACAGGATATCCGAGAGTTCCTGATTGCAAATGTCAGCGAGACGGGTGGGCATTTGGCGTCAAACCTTGGGTGCGTGGAACTTACGATCGCACTTCACCGTGCGATGGATTTCCCGGCTGATAAGCTGGTATGGGATGTAGGACATCAGTCCTATGTGCATAAGATCCTGACCGGACGAAAAGATCAGATGACAACGTTACGGAAGTTTGGCGGTTTAAGCGGATTTCCCAAGACCAGTGAGAGTGATTGTGATGCTTTTAATACAGGACACAGTTCGACTGCGATGTCAGCAGCACTTGGTATGGCATGCGCAAGAGGAATCAAAGGAACACAGGAGAAGATTGCAGCCGTTGTTGGTGACGGTTCTTTCACCGGTGGTATGGTTTATGAAGCGCTAAATAACATGGCAGAGGTCAAGACCGGATGTCTGGTCGTGCTGAATGATAATGAGATGTCGATCGACCACAATGTAGGTGGAATGTCAAGCTACCTGAGTAAGCTTCGTGTCGGTCAGCCATATAATGATCTGAAAAACGGAATCGAGAAAGCACTGATGCATATACCGGTAGCAGGTGAGAAGCTTGCGAAAGGATTGAAGCGGTCAAAGGACTCTTTAAAGCAGATATTCGTTCCCGGAATGTTCTTTGAAGAAATGGGTGTTACTTATATCGGACCGATCGATGGTCATAATATACGCATGATGGAAGAAACCTTCCGGCGTGCATTTAAGTTAAATAAACCGATTCTGGTTCATGTGAAAACGATCAAAGGAAAAGGGTATAAATATGCGGAGAAGCATCCATGCTATTTCCATGGGATCAGTTCTTTTGATGTTGCAACCGGAAAAGTGAAAAATGTAGAAAAAGGTTTATCTTATACTGCTGTATTTGCGAGAAAACTGATAGAACTTGGAACAGAAAATAATCGAATCGTTGCGATCACGGCAGCAATGAGCAAGGGAACCGGAGTCAATAAATTTGCAGAGGAATTCCCGGATCGAACCTTTGATGTGGGAATTGCAGAAGAACATGCGGTAACATTTGCGGCAGGACTTGCTGCGGAGGGCATGATCCCTGTGGTAGCGGTATATTCTTCCTTCTTACAGCGGGCTTACGATCAGATCCTGCATGATGTCTGTATGCAGAATCTGCATGTTATATTTGCAATCGACCGGTCAGGGCTGGTCGGGGCAGACGGTGAGACACATCAGGGAATCTTTGATACAGCATTTTTATCGCATATTCCGAATCTGGTCATTATGGCTCCGAAGAACCGCTATGAGCTGACCAGAGCGATGGAATGGGCAGTAGCCTATGACGGACCGGTTGCGATCAAATACGCCAGAGGACAGGCATATTACGGTTTGAAAGATTATAATGAGCCGGTCGAATACGGAAAGAGCGAGATCCTCCGTGAGGGAAGTGAGATCGCATTAGTAGCGGTTGGAAATATGGTGGAAGAAACCGAGAAATTATATAACCGGTTCCTACAGGAAGGCAGACAGGTGACCTTTGTCAATGCAAGATTTATCAAGCCATTAGATAAAGAGATGATCGACCATCTGGCAGAGACACATAAGCTGATCGTAACGATCGAGGAAGGTATTCTGCATGGCGGTTATGGTGCTCTGGTTGAGGAATATCTGGAATCAAAGGCAAGTGATGTGAAGGTGCTTCCGATCGCAATCGAAGATACCTTTGTCCGTCATGGAAGTGTAGAAGAACTGAGAAAGATGTTGAAGATAGATGCTGAATCCATATACAGACGGATTCGGGACATAATGGAGTAGAGATGAAAGAACGACTGGATGTAATGATGGTAAATCGTGGACTTGCAGAGTCCAGAGAAAAAGCAAAGGCGATCATCATGTCGGGCATTGTCTATGTAGATAACATAAAGGAAGACAAGGCAGGATCGACATTTGATGAGAAAGCACAGATAGAAGTAAGAGGCAACACATTAAAATATGTGAGTCGTGGTGGTTTAAAGCTTGAAAAGGCAATGGATTGCTTCGGAGTAAGCCTTGCAGGAAAAGTGGCAATGGATGTTGGCTCTTCAACCGGTGGATTTACGGACTGTATGCTGCAAAATGGTGCAGTTAAGGTGTATTCGGTGGATGTCGGACATGGACAGCTTGCATGGAAGCTTCGAAACGATGAGCGGGTTGTCTGTATGGAGAAAACAAATATCCGTTATGTGACACCGGATGATATCGAAGACAGGATTGCATTTGCATCGATCGATGTATCCTTTATTTCTTTGACAAAGGTGCTTCCTCCGGTAAAAGAGCTTCTGACAGACGATGGAGAGATCGTGTGTCTGATCAAGCCGCAGTTTGAAGCCGGCAGAGAAAAGGTCGGTAAGAAGGGCGTTGTCAGAGATCAGAAGGTGCATGTAGAAGTGGTTGAAATGATCGTTGACTTCGCAAGACAGATCGGATTTAAAACACTTGACTTAAGCTATTCACCGATCAAGGGACCGGAAGGAAATATCGAGTATCTTTTGTACATAACAAAGGATCAGACGAAGGAAAATAAAGAATTTGATATAAAGGCTATGGTGGAAGAATCACACAGATGCCTGTAAGAGGAGTAAAGATCCGATGAATCGTTTTATGATCGTGGTGAATCCCGATAAGGACACCGATTCGACAGTTACAAACAGAATACAGAGTTATCTGGAAGCGCATGGAGCAGCCTGTATGGTGCGGGATGTATTCCATCTGGAGTCTTCGGACTGGGAAGCTTTAAAGAAAGAGCAGTTTGACTGTGTACTGGTTCTTGGTGGTGATGGAACACTGTTACGCATGGCTGGTGAGACGGAAGATATCGATATACCGTTATTTGGCATTAATCTGGGTACGGTAGGCTTTCTGACAGAAGGGGAAGTTGCAAATATCGAAGAGATACTGGATCGGCTGCTGACGGATGATTTTACGATTGAAGAAAGAATGATGGTCACAGGTACGGTTACGAAAGCGGATGGAACAACGTATCGCAAGAGTGCTTTAAATGATATCGTGATCAGCCGGGCAGGATTTTCCAGACTGATCGGACTTAATGTGTCTGTTGATGGACAGGTGCTTGATACATATGAGGCAGATGGTGTTGTGATATCGACACCGACAGGCTCGACCGGCTATAATCTGTCAGCGGGAGGGCCAATCGTCAGCCCGGATGCAGAGCTATTAGTGATCACGCCGGTATCACCACATTCATTGACTGCAAAGAGTATCGTATTATCCGGTAAAGAGGAGATTACGATAGAGATCACCAAGAAGCGTAAGACACAGGATACAGAGGCGATCTGTTCTTTTGATGGTGGTAATGATGTGGAATTATCTGTTGGTGACCGGGTAGATATCCGCAAGGCGGAGAAGATAACCAGACTGATCAAAGCGAGTAATGTAAATTTTTATGAGATACTTAGAAATAAATTAGGAGGAAACTGAGATGAAATATCAAAGACAGGCAAAGATACTGGAGCTTGTTGAAAAATATGATATTGAAACACAGGATGATCTTCTGGAGAAACTGAAGGAAGAGGGATTTCAGGCAACACAGGCAACTGTTTCCAGAGATATTCGGGAAATGAATCTGACCAAGGTATCCGTACCGGGAGCCAGACAGAAGTACGCCGTTGAGAAGAACAATCGTTATGAGACGCTGGATTCCTATAAGAAGGTTCTGAGCACAGGAATTATTTCTGTAGATGCAGCAGAGAACCTGATCGTGATCAAGACAATCTCCGGTGTTGCCATGGCTGTAGCGGCCGCACTGGATCATATGGCTATTGATGGGCTGATGGGCTGTATCGCAGGAGATGATACGATCTTCCTTGCTGTGAAGGATAAGAACCTGACGATGTCGATCAAGGCGCAGATTGAAAAGATGTAAATTCTGTTATTTTGTGCATGGAATACACAGGAGGACATATGCTTTTAAATGTACACATAAAAAATATTGCATTGATTGAAGATGCAAATATCAATTTTACAGATGGACTGAATATCTTAACCGGTGAGACCGGTGCAGGTAAGTCTATTATTATGGGAGCTTTAAAGATTGGTATGGGAGGCAAGCTTCCAAAAGATATGCTGAGAGATCCGGAAAAAGAAGGTTTCTGTCAGTTATTATTTTTTATTGATGATGAATCACTGGTGAAGCAGCTGCAGGAGCTTGGGGTTACACCGTCAGAGGATGGAGAGATCATCATAACCAGACGAATAGTAAATGGCAGAACCATGAATACTATTAATGACCAGACAGTAACAGCAGCAAAGTTAAAAGATGTTTCGGCGCTTCTTGTGGATATGCATGCACAGCATGAGCAGCAGATCCTGTTGAAGAAGGCAGAGCATTTGAATATTATGGATAAATTTGCAAAAAGACCGCTTGCTTCATTAAAACAGAAATATGAAGACTGCTATAAAACATTTGAAGATCTTCGAAAAGAACTGGAAGAAGGACAGATGGATGAAGGCGAGCGGAAACGGAAACTGGAATATATCCGGTTTGAAGCAGGAGAGATCGAAGGTGCCAGGCTGGTTCCGGGTGAAGATGAAGAACTGGAGAAGCAGTACCGTAAGATGGTGAATGCCAAGGATATTGTAGAAGCAGTTTCTGAGGTTTATTCGATCACAGGGTATAACCGGAACGCATCTGCCGGAAATGAGATCGGACGTGCGCTTGCAAGCTTAAAAGCGATAAAAGGTCTGGATGAGGAGATAGAGAGCATCTTCAGTGAGCTTACAAATATTGATTCGCTGTTAAATGATTTTAATGTATCGGTCAGTGATTATATGCAGAGTATGGAATTCGATGAGTCTGAATTCCATGAGGTTGAAGATCGGCTGAATACCATTAATAATTTAAAAGGAAAATATGGAAGAACCCTAGATGATGTACTTGCTTATCTGGAGCAGCTGAAGCAGGATGAAGCAAAGCTTGTGCAGTATGAGGAATATGCGGAAGAATTGCAACAGAAAGTGAAAACAGCAAAAAAAGAACTGGATCAGGCGGCGGAAGCTTTAAGTGCAGAACGAAAGATTCAGGCAAAAGAATTATGTAAGCGGGTATCAGAGGCACTGGAAGATCTGAGTTTTAATCAGATCCGGTTCGATATGCATTTTGATCGTCTGACACATCCGGGAACTTCCGGTATCGACGACTGTTACTTTGTTGTATCGACAAATGTCGGAGAAAAGGAACGTCCGCTTTATGAGGTTGCATCCGGCGGTGAGCTTTCGAGGATCATGCTGGCGATCAAATCCTGCATGGCATCGGAAGATAACATTGATACTCTGATATTTGATGAGATTGATGTTGGTATCAGCGGCAGAGCAGCATCAAGTGTGGCAGCAAAGCTTGCGGTTATATCAAAAGCGCATCAGGTGATCAGTATTACGCATCTGCCACAGATTGCAGCAATGGCGGACAGCCATTACAGAATTGAAAAAGTGGTAAAGGATGGCAAGACGATCACGCAGATCTCCAAGTTAGACCGGGAAGAATCTGTGCTTGAGATTGCCAGACTGCTTGGCGGTGCAGAGATCACAAATGCCGCGGTTGAAAATGCCAGGGATATGAAAGAACTGGCAGACAAAGCAAAAATACACTAATTAAAAACAGAACAAAATAACCAATACTAAGAGTAGCAATAAATCAGTTGCTGCTCTTTTTTATGGTTTACGCGGACAACGAGCCAAAGTCTCTACGGTGGATTTTCTGAGAGCAGCCTGTAAATGAAAAGGAGAAGTTAGGATGGAAGAAAGTAAAAATTCAAGTCGTTACCGTTCGTTGCTGATTGGATTTTTGATCTTGGATCTGATCGCATTTACACTGCTGGCAGTCGCTTATTTCTGGAACGGAGATATCGGAGATCAGGAGATCAAGTATGAAGATGCGGAGCTTGTATTCGATGATCTGTCCGGACAGAAAGTGATACCGTCCGGCGAACCGGTCGGGATCTATCTGAAAACAGATGGCGTTATGGTCGTAGATTGTGACGAGGTGGAAACTGCACAGGGAGAGATTTGCTCTCCCTGTAACGGCCTGCTTCAGACAGGAGATTACATCACAGCTGTAAATGAAACAGCTATATCAACAAAAAAGGAACTGATGCAGGCTTTATCCGGGAATAATACCGGAACTATGAGACTTACATTTCTGCGGGACGGAAAGTCACAGGTAGCAGAGGTTACACCTGTGAAAACAAATAAGAATGCTTATATGTTAGGACTGTGGGTGAAGGATGACATATCGGGTATCGGAACAGTGACCTTCCTATGTGGCAATCAGTTTATGGCACTTGGACACAGCGTATCGGATAATGATACCGGGCTTAAGATCAGCAGCACCGGTGGGGGTATCTATACTACACATATAACGAAGATCAACCGATCCTTTGTGTCGATGCCGGGGCAGCTTCAGGGAACAATCCTTTACAAGAAGGATCTGATCGGAATTGTAGAAGGTAATTATGATAACGGAATCGGCGGATATCTCGATGAAGAATATGTGGCGAAGCATTACAAAGCTGCAGAAGCCATGTATATCGCAGATCCTGATGAAGTTCAGACCGGAGAGGCATATATTTATTCCAGATTGGATGGGAATCTGAAAAAATACAGGATCAACATTCTGGCGGTTCATACCGATACTGCCAATAAAAATATGGAATTTAAGGTAGAGGACGAGGATCTGATCGCACTTACCGGCGGTGTCTGTCAGGGCATGAGCGGAAGCCCGATCGTACAGAATGGCAAGCTGATCGGTGCGGTTACACATGTGCTTGTGGATGATCCGACAGAAGGGTATGCTGTATTTATTGAAAATATGATAAAGTAGTGACTTAATCGATCATTCATGTTAGAATCGAAGCTGTACACTGTTAAAAGAAAAAAGAGAAGGGATATTTTGCTTCAGGGTACATGGAGCAGAAGTTAGAGTACGATGGATATACAAAACAATAACAACAGAAGTTCATTTTCGGGGAAGATAGGATATGTGCTGTCGGCGGCAGGAGCGTCGGTCGGTCTTGGAAATATATGGCGGTTCCCGTATCTGGCAGCAAAGTACGGAGGAGGAATCTTTCTTCTGATCTATATTCTGCTGGCACTCACATTTGGATATACGATGATTGTTGCTGAGTCTGCGATCGGTCGTATGACAAGAAAGAGTCCGGTCGGAGCGTTTCGGTCATTTGGCAAGAAGAAATGGTTGTCCTTTGGCGGCTGGATCAATGCGATCATACCGGTGCTGATCGTACCGTATTATTCGGTGATTGGTGGCTGGGTTATCAAATATCTGGTGGAATATGTCAAAGGAAATGGAAAGAATCTGGCAAAGGATGGATATTTTACAGACTTTATTTCGAATGGCGTTTCGACAGAGCTTTGTTTCATCGTATTTTGTCTGTTTACGCTGGGAATCATCTTTGCAGGTGTTCAGAATGGTATTGAGCGTGTATCAAAGATCATGATGCCGGTACTGATCGTGTTATCGATCCTTATTGCTGTATATTCAGTGACAAGACCGGGGGCATTAAAGGGCGTGAGATATTTTCTTGTTCCGAATTTTGATAATTTCTCATGGATGACTGTGGTAGCGGCGATGGGACAGATGTTTTATTCCCTGTCGATCGCAATGGGTATTCTGATTACATTTGGTTCTTATATGAAAAAGGATACGGCGATCGAGGATGCTACAAGGAATGTTGAGGTGTTTGATACGGCGATTGCAATCATGGCAGGACTTATGATCATTCCTGCGGTATTCGCATTTTCAGGCGGTAATCCTGACACCTTACAGGCAGGTCCTTCATTGATGTTTATAACGATCCCTAAGGTATTTCAGAATATGGGACTTGGAACAATAGTCGGTATTCTGTTCTTCCTGTTGGTTTTATTTGCAGCAGTAACCAGCTCAATCGCACTGACAGAGAGTGCAGTATCTACATTTGAGGATGAGATCGGTTGGAGCAGAAAGAAAGCAACTGTTTTCGTAGGTGTGATCATGCTGCTCCTTGGAAGTCTGTCATCACTTGGATATGGACCGCTCGCCTGTGTAAAGATCATCGGTATGCAGTTCTTAGATTTGTTTGATTTTCTGACGAATTCGGTTATGATGCCGATCGCAGCACTTATGACCTGCTTACTGGTTTCAAGAGTTGTGGGAATCGATAAGATAGAAGAAGAGATTCGTCATGGCGAGGGTGCATTCCGCAGAAAGAAGATCTTTGTTGTGATGATCAAATACATATGCCCGGTCTTCGCCCTGATCATTCTTGCAAGCTCGGTTGCAAATGCACTTGGCTGGATCTCGATGTAGGATAAAAAGCAAAACTTCATTTAAAAATATAAATAAAATCTCCCCATTGTCTGTATTATGACCGCAGTTGTTGACTGTGGAAAATATATCGCAGTCAAAGGGAGATTTTTTGTTTTCAAGAATTTTGTATTGACATTTTATGTACACACCCATATAATTACCTATGGTAATTAACAAAGGTAATTATCAAATGAAAGTAAATTTATATCATTATTTGCAGGGAAAGAGCAGTTTTTATGAGAGATTTTTTCAACAAATTAAGATCAGAAGGGAGTATCAGAGCATGAATGCAGATAAGATCAAACGGATGTTAGATGCCTGTTATCTGGCAAAACGTATCCGGGAATTGCTTCCGGAGCTGCCAGAGGGTGTTACACCAGCATATATTCAGTACATGGATGTCATACATATCATTAAGGAGCAGCAGGAGCATGTAAAGATTTCCGATATCAGTGACTATCTGAAGCTGCCAAGACCGGGCGTGACAAGGACGGTAAAAGAGATGGAAAGCAAAGGGTATCTCAGCAAATATGCTTCAGAGGAGGATGGCAGGATCACTTATATTCAGATCACAGAGAAAGGTGAATTGCTGTCAGATAAATATGATAAGAATTATTACAGTCGTTTAGTTCGATATATGGATGACATTTCAGATGATGAAGCGGACTGTATGATCGATACGATCAGTAAATTCTATAAGGTCATGAGTGAGAGGAGGGTTACCATTGAATAGTTCAAAGTCAGATTTTACACAGGGAAGTATACTTGGGAAGTTAATTCCGTTTATGATGCCGGTGCTTGGTGCACTTGTATTACAGGCGGCATATGGAGCAGTTGACCTTCTGGTGGTTGGACGATTTGGCAGTACCTCCGGTCTGTCTGCGGTATCGACCGGAAGTCAGGTTTTAAATCTGGTTACATTTGTGATCACACAGCTTGCTATGGGAATTACAGTATTGATCGCGAGATATATCGGTGAGAAGAAGCCGGAACAGATCGGAGCATTGATCGGTGGATCTGCCGTCGTATTTGCGGTGATCTCAGCCGTGCTGTTTGTTGTGATGATTGCCTTTTCGCGGCCAATCGCGATACTGATGCAGGCGCCGGAAAAGGCAGTAGGACTTACCGCAAGTTATGTCCGTATCTGTGGAGCAGGCATTTTCTTTATTGTTGCATATAACCTGTTGGCGGCGATATTTCGTGGACTCGGAGACAGTAAATCCCCATTGATCTTTGTGGCAGTTGCCTGTGTGGTAAATGTCATTGGGGATCTGATCCTGGTAGCAGGCTGTCATATGGATGCGACAGGAGCTGCGATCGCAACTGTAGCAGCACAGGCAGTGAGCGTGGTATTTGCGATCTGTCTGCTTATAAAGAAGCAGCTTTCATTTACGATCACGAAGGCAGATTTCAGATTGAATGAGCATTGTAGAAAAGCACTGAAAACAGGACTGCCACTGGCACTTCAGGAGTGCCTGACCCAGGGATCCTTTCTAGCATTATGTGCGTTCGTGAATCGTCTGGGACTGGAAGCATCATCGGGTTATGGTGTAGCCTGTAAGGTTGTAAATTTTGCCATGCTGATACCAAGCTCCCTGATGCAGTCGATGGCATCCTTTGTTTCGCAGAATGTGGGAGCCGGAAATGAGAAGCGGGCGAAGAAAGCAATGTATTCCGGAATCGGTGTTGGCCTCGTGATCGGATGTATCGTATTTATCTTTGTAATGTTTAAAGGAGATCTTCTGACAGGAATCTTTACAACTGATAGAATCGTTGTTCAGAAAGGATATGATTATCTGCGGGGCTTCGCATTGGAGACCATCGTAACAGCGGTGTTGTTTAGCATGATCGGATATTTCAATGGACATGACAAGACGCTGTGGGTTATGATACAGGGATTGATCCAGACCCTGCTTGTCCGCCTGCCGCTGGCCTATTATATGAGTATCCAGCCGGATGCCAGCCTGACGAAGATCGGACTTGCAGCACCGGTTGCAACGATATTTGGTATTGTGATCAATATCATCTTCTATATTCATATGAATAAGAAGATGAGAGACAAGTCGCTTTAAAGCTGCTAAAAGAAGTTATAGCTTCTCTATGCTTCAAATGCGTTTTTAAAATTCTGTTTCTGTTCACCGCGGTAAAAGAGGACGGAGACTGCAGTTCCGCAGCACCAGCCGACCGGCCAGGAGCACCAGATACCGACAGAACCGAACATCTTTGAAAAGATGATGGATAAGACTACTCGAAGGATCAGATCGGTAAAGGTGGAGATCATGAATTTGTTCATGATACCTGCGCCACGCAGGATTCCGTCTGCCATTAATTTGATGGAAACGATGAAATAAAATGGTGCAAGGATACACAGGAAAACGATACCTGTCTTGATCGCAGTTGCAGTCGGGTTATCAAGAAAGAGCAGCAACAGCCATCTTCCGCAGGTGAAATACAACAATGCAAATGGAATACATAACAGCCAGACCAGCTTTAAGGAAGCCTTGAAGCCGGAACGGATACGGTCAATTTTACCCGCACCGATATTCTGGGCGGTATAGTTTGAGATACCGTTTCCCAGTGTGGTAAGAGAGGTAATGACCAGATTATTCAGCTTGACAGCCGCAGAATATCCGGCGATAACGCTGGTTCCGAAGTCGTTGATAACACTCTGGATGATAATATTTCCGATGGATATAAAGCTCTGCTGTAAGGTGCTTGGGATAGCAACGACCAAGATTTGTTTTAAGATGCTGCCATCAAAGAACCGGAAACGGCCATCTGTCTTGATACCGATAAGACGGCGTATTACAACAGTGACAGCCAGAATAGCACTGACACCCTGACAGAGGAAGGTTGCCCAGGCAACACCTGCGATTCCCATCTGAAAGGATTTTACAAATAAGATATCGACAAATATATTGGAAACGGATGATATTGCAAGGAAGATGAATGGAGTTCTGGAATCACCGAGAGCGGAGAAAATTCCGGTTGCAATGTTGTAAAAGAACATAAATGGAAGACCATAGATATAGATGTTCAGATACAGCAGGGAAGCATCCATGATATCGTCCGGAGTGTGGATCAGAGCAAGCAGTTCCCGGCTGGTGAGCAGACCGGCGATCACCATAACAGCCAGTAAAACAGCCGTAAA
>ULTU01019172.1_pt1 | contig 26835 bp, 24 predicted proteins | sample 1957861 | NCBI WGS metagenome assembly ULTU01 (sample SAMEA4835742, study PRJEB28245) | human gut metagenome | biome: gut microbiome; material: fecal sample | place: Denmark | collected 2008
ATTTTAACTTTTCATCAAGATTTAATTCTTTTATCCTTTCAGAATAATCATAATCTATAATAGTTTGAATTAAATCATATTTTATAACATATTCTAAATCATCAAAATTAGTAAAACCTAATATTAAGATATTACCTTGTATATTATTTTTTCTTAAATATATACCTTCTTCTAATGTAGCCACTGCAAAATCAGTTATACCAATTTCTGATAATTTTCTTGATGTTAATAATGCCCCGTGTCCATAAGCATTTGCTTTTACAACTGCCATTATCTTTGTCTTTGGAGAAATTATTTTTTTTATTTCACTTATATTATTTACTAAATTGTCTAAATCAATTTCAATCCACGCTCTGTCTTTTAACAAATTATTTTCTTTCATTTTTTACTACTTCCTTTATTTTTTCTATTAAAAAGGCAAATATTGTTGTTGTTATACAAACCAACAGATAAAGTATTAAATTATTTTCAACAAATATTTTATCCATTCCAATAATGCCAGAAACAAACCTAATTCCTACAATAAAAAGTGGGTGGAAAATATAAATATATGTTGCAATATTTCTTATTTTCTTATTTGATGTTTTACTATGATCCATTAAATAGCAAAACAAGAAGTACATAAGCGGAAGTAAAAATAAATACATACTATCGTGTCTTTGTAAATTATAATAATGTAAAATACTTCCTTCCACACTCATAAGAATAAAGAATAATAAAGCATACAATAAATCAAACTTTGTGGTTTTTCTTGTGCCTGCCTTTATAATATGTCCTAAACATATAAATATTGGTACATAGAATAAACCATTTCTCGTATAATCAAAAATATTAAAAATTAATTCATATATATTTTTTGTAATCTGATTCATAATAGTTATGCCATAATAACTATCTCCAAACACACCTATTATGTATAATAATATCGTTGCAATTAAAGTCTTTTTTCGTCCTAATTTTTTAACTAAATAATATGTAATCCACACTCCAACAATAAGTGCTGGAAAATACCATAAATGATATAATGTTCCATTTATAAAAAAATCTTTTAATATTGTAATAATATCAATGTTCTTAAAACTACCCATATAAATATTTATTGGTAAATAAAGTAATATGCAAAGAAGATAAATTTTTAGTATTTTCTTTGTATAGTCAACTAAAATTTGTTTATCTTTTAAAGCCCTGTCTAATATATAATATCCAGTTATCATTAGAAATAAAGGAACTGCTATTCTTCCTAATATTCTTGTAAAGAAGAAATCAAATTCAGGACTAATTTTGGCAAATGGTGAAATATGTATAGCAACAATCAAGAACGATACTATAAATCTCCATATATCAATATTTATTTTTTTACTCATTATTTTTCTCTTTTGATAGTTAAAATAAATCCATCAACATTGTTTCCAGAAATATTATAATTTTCCTCCACCTCTAAACTAATACTTTCTTCTTTATAAGGAATGAAAAATATCTTATATTCTTCATAAATTAAAGGCTTATTTGGATATATAAAATCTTTCAAAAAATCTATATATTCTTCTAAACAAATATCTTTTTCTGTTATTATTTTTGAATGTGGATAACCAACATATCGAAAATGCCACTCTTCTTTTGATATTTTCGTGATTGCTTTCTTTTCGTCTTTATATCTCTCAATAAAGCCATATTTTGGAGCAATATTTCTAAAATTTTGGCATATACCATAATAAGGAAACTTAGGACAAATAAAATCAATATTTCCCTCATTTAATGCTAAATCTATCGCTAAACCTGTTTGATGTTCACTAGCATTAGGTAGTGCAACATATTTTTGTGTATATTCTCTGCCATTCTCTTTTAAAGATGTATTATATATATCTTTTTGTTCTTCAAGTGTTCTATACCCGCTTACAGGGACTATTTTATTTTCAGCATTTATATTATTCAGTATTAAGTGTAAAGAATAATTTGCTATATTATTTAATTTGATATTGTTGTATTCTTCATCAAAGGATACTAGATTATTTATTGTACTTTTCAATGTATAATCTGGATTAATAAGGACTAATTTTCCTTTTCCAATATCTTCTTTTTTTAAAGTTATATTTTTCATTTATCCCACCCCAATTCAATTAAACAATCAATAACTTCTTCAAAAGGAATACCAATTTCTTTTAACATACTAGGATATCTTGAATGTGATGTGCAGCCCGGAATAGTATTTACTTCATTGAAAACAATTTTTTTATCTTTTGTGTAAAACATATCAACTCTGGCAAAACCACTACAACCTAATATTTTGTAAATAGCAAGAGCAGTATCTTTAATTCTTTCTCTTTCTTCTTTACTAATTCTTGCAGGTAAATGTATTTTACTTGTTTTCAAATTGTATTTTTCAAAATAATCAAAGAAGCCATCTTCTAACTCTATTTCATCCACTTCACCAATTATTAATTTATCTGTTCCTAATACAGCACATCCAACTTCAAATCCATCTACATTTTCTTCTATAATCACTTTATTATCATACTTAAATGCTTCTTTTAATGCTTCTTTTAATTCGCTTATTGTTTTTATTTTTGTAATACCAAAAGATGATCCTGCTTTCAAAGGTTTTACAAACAATGGAAAATGTAAGTTACAAATTTTATTTTCTATCATCTCGTAACTATCTTTTTCATTAAATAAATAAGATATAGGTGATAAATAACCATTTGAAGAAACAATTTCGTGGGCTAAATACTTGTCCATACATATCGCAGATGAAGTCATATCACACCCAACATATTTTATTCCTGCAAGTTCCAATAGTCCTTGTAATCTTCCATCTTCTCCGTTTTGACCGTGCAATACTGGAAAAGCAACATCAATTTGAATAATTTCATTTGTTTCTAAAACTATAATTCCGTGATCACTTCTATTTGTTGAAATTGTAATTCGTTTGGCATCTTTTTCATTTAACCATTCATCTTTTTCAATATTATTTACATCACCATTATATAAATAAAAATCCCCATCTCTTGTAATTCCAATCATCAATAAATTGTACTTATCTTTTTTGATATTTTTAATTACGGAAGTTGCAGATACAAGTGATACATCATATTCACTTGAACACCCTCCAAATAAAATTGCTACTGTTTTTTTCATAAAAATCACATCTCCTCTACTTTAACATCACTTGGCAATTCATATTCAATAAGAACTTTCTCATCATATAATTTTTCTTTTCTGATTTCTTTTCTTGTTTTATTGTCTATTTCAACTCTTATAACTTCAACGCATTCATAAATATTTTCGTTTTCTTTGACATACTTTAAATTTCCATTTACTATCTTATAATCAACATTTGATTCGCTATTTGATAATATTTTCCCATACATATAATCTTCATCAAATGAAATGTCTATTTGATATATATTGTTAGTTTCATTTTTTACTTTTAAATCTAACCAACCACTACTAATCGTTGCGTCAATTCCTTCTAAAGAAGATTTATCTGGATTAGGAAAAGATTTTACTTTATGTCCGTGCCTTTCAGTAACTGTAAGTGGACTCATTAAAAATAGATAATGTAACAAATTACTTAAATGACAAAGCCCTCCACCTTTTTTTGCTACTATTTTTCCATCTACCAATATCAAACCATCTTTATATTTTCCGTACTTTTTACTATTTCTAACTAAATAACAAAAGGAAAATGTTTCATTAGGATATATTAAAATATGATTCATAGTTTTACTTGCTATTTTTAAGTTTTCGACTTTGTTTTTTTGATAAATAATATCGTATCCACTATTTTCGTTTATCATCAATGTTTTAGTCTTACAAACTTCATATTTTAATTTTTCTCCAAAACTTTTAGAATACTTATTTCCGTCAAACTTCATTCCAATTTGATAAAATAAGTTCCTTTGCCATATTCGTAATGGTAATAAAAATGGAAATAATTGTGTTAACCTTTTTCTTGCCATTTGCAGCACCTCCAATCAACAAAAAAACAATCATTCAAATCAATACAATTAAATTATACTGATTTATGAATGATTGTTCTTTAATTCTATCTTAAATAAATCTTAAATTCTTCTTAAATTTATTTTAATGGTAATGTAACTCGGAAAGTTGTTTCTTTCTCATTACTTTCGGCAATTATTGTTCCGTTATGTAATTCAACTATGTCTTTTGCAATGGCAAGACCTAATCCACTTCCACCTGTTCTTGATGTTCTTGCAGAGTCTAGTCTATAAAACTTCTCAAATATTTTACTTAATTTTTCTTTTGATATTTGTTTCCCTTTGTTTATTACTTCAACAATTGCATTATTATTATCTTTTTTCAAATTGATTACAATTTCACTTTCTTCTTTACTATAACTAATAGCATTTTTTATAAGATTATTAAATACTCTACTTAATTTATCTGGATCACCATTTATACTGATTGACTCATTATAATTCATTTTAATACTCTTATTTAATTCTCGTAAAGTAGGATAGAAATCGTCAATGATTTGTTCCAACATCAAATTAAGATTCAATTCCTCTTTTTCTAAAACAATTTTTTCAGAATTAAATCTAGCCACATCAAATAACTCATTGATTAAATCTTCTAATCTATATGATTTATCTAATGCAATAGAAATATAATTTTTTTGTTTCTTTTTTGGCATATCATCTATTTCATCTAAAATTGATAAATAACCTATCATTGATGTTAAGGGTGTCTTAATATCGTGGGCTAAATAAACTATTAACTCATCTTTCTTTTCTTCATTTTCTTTAGCCAATTTTTCATTTTTCTCTGATTCTCTTTTTAAGTGATTCATACGCTTTTGGATTTCTTCTAATTCATCTGGTAATTCAATATATTCAACATCTTTATTTACTAAATCTTCAGTTGCCTTTCCAACTTCATCAACATATCCAAAAACTTTCTTTAATAATCTATATAGTAGCACTAATATTCCAATTACCCAAATTATTAGTATAGGAATTATAAGAGTTCTAAGGTCTGTTATGCTGTAAAAAAATTTTCTAAAATTGTTGTAAACTTCCGGTGAAATATCATATAGCCATTGAAAACTTAGCCTATCAATTAGTGTCACCAAAAGGAAAATACCCAATAGCATACATAATGGTATACATATAGACAATACCAATATTTTTATTACAAAATTTATAAATGTTTTTTTCAATAATTTATTTTTTTTACTTCTCAATTTTATACCCCACTCCATAAACTGTTTTTATATATTTTGGCTTCTTGCCAATATCATTCATTTTTTCTCTTAAATGTCTAATATGTACCATTACAGTATTGTTATCTTTTTGAAAATATTTACTTCCCCATACCTTAGAAAATAATTCATCTGTTTTAATTACTTTTCCTCTGTTTTCGCATAATAGCCATAATATTTCAAATTCTATTTTTGTTAGTTCAACCTTTTTTTCGTTGAAATAAAATTCGTGAGTATCTTTATTTATAAGTATCCCTCTAAAATCAATTACATTTTCTTTTTGATTTGAATTATTATACTTTTGACTTCTTCTTAACTGTGCTTTTACTCTCGCAATCAATTCCAAAGGTTGAAAAGGCTTTGTTACATAGTCATCTGCTCCTATCATCAAGCCATTTATTTTATCAATTTCTTCTACTTTTGCAGTTGCAAAAATAATCGGGAAAGTATATTTTTCTCTAATTTTATTGCATAGCATAAATCCATCAATTTCAGGCATCATAACATCTAAAATTGCTAAATCTACACCTAAATTATCAATATTATCAAGCACTTCTTTAGCGGAATAATATTTATAAACTGTATAATTTTCATTTTTCAAATATAATTCAACTAAATCTGCTATTTCCTTTTCATCATCTACAACTAAAATTTTATTCATCTTCCCTCTCTCTTCCACAAGTTTTAAATTAACAATACATACTAATTATACCATACAAAACTTAACAAAATATATTGAATAACATTTTTAGATAAATCTTATTTAGATATATTTTAACATATATTATTTTAAAAATAAACTTTTCGTATTTTATACTTTAAAATTCTTTATATAATTGCTCTAAAACTTTTGCTAATATTTGTGGTTTTTCTTCATTTACAACGTGTCCTGTATTTTCAATAATTTTTAATTTTGCGTTTTTTATATTTTCGGATAAATAATATGCTGATTTAATATTGGCACTATCTTTCTCTCCACACACTATAAGGGTAGGACATTTAATTTTTTGTACTTTATTACTAAAATCTAGTTCCTTCATTGATTTTCCTAAAATGAAAGTATCCTTTTTATTAAATGCCATATTATCAAAAATCGACTGAGGCAAGAATTTAAAACTATGTCCAGTATTCAAATACTCATTGTATGCAATAATACCTGCTTGTTTTGCTTCGCTTTTTGTTGCGAATCCTAACTTATTTTTAAATTTTCTTTTCCTATCGATTGAAGCAATTTCAAATTTATATTGATATACTTCTCCTCTTTTTTGAACTGTTACATCAGCCATAATAATCTCTCCTCCATTTACAATTGAGTAAATAAAAAAGTTGGCACGAATGCCAACTTTATATTATTTGCAAAAATGTTTGCATAGAGATTTCCTTATTTTATGTGCTATTTACCACAACATTGCTTATATTTTTTACCACTGCCACAAGGGCAAGGTTCGTTTCTTCCAACTTTTTGACCAGGAGCATTTGTTTTTGGTTTTGCTTTTTCAGTTCCAGCTTTTTGTGCTTGATTTAAGTTTGTCATCATATTTCTAACGATTTGAACTCTATCTACTTTTTCTTGTGGAACTAAATGTAGCATTGTCTTAACAACAGATTCTGCGATACTATCTGTCATTTCATTAAATACTTCATAACTCTCATATCTAAATGCTACTACTGGATCTGTTTGACCATATCCACGTAATTGAATTCCTTCTTTCAATTGCTCCATGCAATCGATATGATCCATCCATTTAGTATCAACATTTCTTAATATTACAACTCTTTCAAGCTCACGAATATGGTCATCGCCAATTTCTTTTTCTTTCTCCTCATATCTATTTAAAACTAAATTATAAAGCTCTTCTTTTAAAGTATCTGGTTTCTCGTCTTTAGCTACAAATTCAACATCAAAAGTTTGTCTTACATAGTTTTCAAATGCACCTTTGTCTGAAACAACGTGTTCTTGACCATAATATGAATCGATAGTAGCATCAACACATTTTCTAATCATGCTAATTACTTTATCACGCATATTTTGTCCGTCTAAAACTTGTCTTCTCTCTGTGTAGATAATATGTCTTTGTTCATTCATTATATCGTCATATTGCAAAATTCTCTTTCTGTTGGCAAAATGAATAGCCTCTACGTTCTTTTGCGCATTTTCGATTGTACTTGTAAGCATTTTCATTTCAAGTGGCATATCTTCTGGCATATTAAGCATAGCTGCCATCGTTTGAATTCTATCACTACCAAATAGTTTCATTAAATTATCTTCAAGTGATATATAAAATCTAGATTCACCAACATCTCCTTGTCTACCACTACGTCCTCTTAACTGGTTATCTATTCTTCGTGATTCGTGTCTTTCTGTACCTACTATTTTCAAACCACCTGCAGCAATTACTTTATTTCTATCTTCTCTTACTTTCTCATCTAATTTATCATAAATTGATTTATATTCTTTTCTAAGAGCTATAATTTCAGGATCGTTAGTTTCATTTAAGCTAACTGCATTCATAATAGCATCTTCAGTATATCCACGTTTTTTAAGTTCATGTTTAGCTAAAGCTTCTGTGTTACCACCAAGCATAATATCTGTTCCTCTACCAGCCATATTAGTAGCAATAGTAACCGCTCCAAACTTACCTGCTTGTGCAACAATCTCTGCTTCTTTTTCATGGTACTTAGCATTCAACACTTCATGCTTAATTCCTTCACGTTTTAAAAGTTCACTTAAAGCTTCAGACTTTTCAATAGTAGTAGTACCAACAAGTACTGGTTGTCCTTTTTCATGTGACTGTTTGATGTCTTCTACAACAGCTCTTAGCTTTCCTCTTTCACTTCTATAAACAACATCGTTATTGTCCACCCTAATCATTGGCTTATTTGTAGGAACTTCTATAACATCAAGTCCATAAATTTCTCTAAACTCTTGTTCTTCTGTCTTCGCAGTACCTGTCATACCACAAAGTTTGTCATAAAGTCTAAAATAGTTTTGGAAAGTAATTGTAGCTAAAGTTTTACTTTCATTTGCAATTTGAACGTTTTCCTTTGCTTCAATAGCTTGGTGTAAACCTTCACTATATCTTCTACCATACATTATTCTTCCTGTATGCTCGTCTACAATTAAAACTTCACCATCTTTTACGATATAATCTTGATCCCTATGCATTACACCATTAGCAGCCAAAGCTTTATTTATGTGATGATACAATGTCATGTTGCTCATATCTTGTAAGTTTTCAACACCAAAAGCTTTTTCTGCTTTGGAAATTCCACGAGCTGTTAAAGTAGCTCTACGTGATTTCAAATCTACAACATAATCATAATTTTCATCATCTGGGTCAGCTTCTTTTCTGTTTTCATCTTTAGCTACAACCTTAGCACTCAAGCTCTTAACAAATCTATCTGCTTGTTTGTATAAATCATTTGCTTTATCGGCTTGACCAGAAATAATAAGTGGTGTACGAGCTTCATCAATTAAAATACTATCTATCTCGTCGACTATAGCATAATGTAGCTCTCTTTGTACCATTTGCTGTCTATATATAACCATGTTATCTCTCAAATAATCAAAGCCATATTCGTTATTTGTTCCATACGTAATATCTGAATTATATGCAGCTTTTCTTTGATCTGGAGTAAGATCATGAACTATAATACCAACACTAAGGCCTAAGAAATTATATAATTTTCCCATTTCCTCACCTTGTGATTTTGCTAGGTAATCATTAACTGTTACTAAATGAGCTCCCTTTCCTTCTAGTGCATTTAAATAAAGTGCTAAAGCTGCTGTTAAAGTTTTTCCTTCACCAGTTTTCATTTCTGCAATTCTTCCTTGATGAAGAACTATAGCACCTAAAAGTTGCACATCAAAAGGTCTCTTACCAAAAACTCTTTTAGAACCTTCTCTTGCCACTGCATAAGCTTCTACTAAGATATCATTTAAAGTTTCTCCGTTTTTTAATCTTGATTTAAACTCTTCTGTTTTAGCACGTAACTCTTCATCAGAATATTTTTCTAATTCTGGTTCTAAGGCATTTATTTCATCAACGTAATGTCTAATTTTATTAAGCTCTCGTTCGCTATATCCAGCAAACAATTTACTAAAAAATCCCATTTTATCCTCCTCTATATGTCTACAATTTAAAAGGGCTAAAATTAATCAAAAAGCAACTAATTTTAACCCTTTATAAATGCTTATATTAATTAAATAATTGTCTCATCTTAATTACTCTTCAGTATTCTCATCATCACTTATTTTAACTTTGCCCTCGTCGATTTCAATCGCTGCAGCTGTTACATCTGATTCCACTTTAGTATTTGCAAGTCTTGGACTTCCAAGTGAAATTTGTCTTGCTCTTTTTGCTGTTCCTATTACCAAAGAGTACTTACCGTTTGGAGCTTTCTTTAGTAAATCACCTATACTTGGTTTTACGATCATTTTCTCTTCCTCCTAATTTAGATTTTCTGTAGCTTCATCTTCATCATCATCTAGTCTGTTTGCAACCGTCTCAGGCTGAACTGCTGATAAAATGACATGTTCGCTATCCATTATAATAACTGCTCTAGTTCTTCTACCATAAGTAGCATCAACTAACTTACCTGTATCTCTAGCATCTTGTATAATTCTTTTAATTGGTGCAGATTCAGGACTAACTATGGCAATAAGTCTATGTGCAGAAACAATATTACCAAACCCGATATTAATAAACTTCATAGTATATCAACTCCTTTATTCTATATTTTGAACTTGTTCACGAATATTTTCTATTTCGTTTTTCATTTCAACAACATAATTAGTAATTCCTACACTATTAGCTTTTGAACCTATCGTGTTTGTTTCTCTGTTCATTTCTTGAACTAGAAAATCAATTTTTTTACCTATAGGTCCATCTACATCTAACATCTTTTCCAAAGATGCTATGTGACTTTTAAGTCTTGTAACTTCCTCACATATACTAGATTTATCTGCAAATAAAACAACTTCTATTCCAATACGGTTTTCATCAACTATGTTATTTGCATTCAATTCATTAACTCTATTAGTTAGCTTGTTCCTGTACTCTTCTAATAATCCTGCAGATTTTTCTTTAACAGTATCCACATATTTGGAAATTGTACCTAATCTTTCTAAGATGTCTGCTTTTAATCTTGCACCTTCATTTTCTCTAGCTTCTTCTAGATTTGTAAGAGCAATATCTAAAGCATTTTTTAAAGGCTCCCAATACTCTTCTTCATCATCAACATCTTTATTTCTAATGATGTCTGGAAGTCTCATAAGAGCAGATGCAGATATATCATCTTTAAGACCATAAAGAACAATCATGTCTCTCATAGCATTAACATATTCACCAGCAAGTTCTTTGTCTATAACTACATTTTTGCTTTCTGCACTAATATTATTAACAGAAATATATACTTCAATCTTGCCTCTCGAAATACTCTTAGTAACATATTGTCTAACTTTATCTTCTAAAAAGCTTAAATATCTTGGCATCTTAATCGAAGTGTCATTATATCTATGATTTATAGACTTTATTTCAACAATAAACTCTCTTCCATCAGATTCTAGCTTTCCACGACCATAACCAGTCATACTTTTTATCATTATATTTTACCTCTTCTTCTTAGCTTTCTTTTTGCTACTCTTGGTATTTAATTTATTTGTATCAATTATAACATATATAGCTTTACCTATATAATAAACTAAAAATAAAATAGGATAAACCTTGTTTAATTTATTAAAAGGTGCAGGATATGTCAAGTATGTACCAGGCATAGTCACAGCAGTAATAGCAAGCACAAGAATCTCTAAACCATATACAGCCTTGTTACCGTTCTTTTTCAAATACGCATATACAAGTATTCCAACTGCAATGGCAAGTATAATTCCACTTGCTACATAAACCCATGTTGTAACGTTTGACAAATTATAATTAAATTCAGTAAAAGCACTAATTATAACTTGATAAACAATCTCAACCAAAATAAGCATAAGGCCTACGCCACATAATTTATCTACCAATTTTTCTCTTTGCGTATAATTCATCTTTCTTCTTACCTTCCTTTAAAGCTAGTCTTGTAGCTCATACAAGACCGTGCCAACTGTTGCAATACCAGCAGTTTCGGTTCTAAGAATTCTCGGTCCTAAAGTAACTATTTTTACATTCTCTAACTTGCTAAGCAGACCGACCTCTTCCTCTGAAAATCCACCCTCTGGGCCTATAAAAATTGCAACATTTTTGCACTTTTCTTTCAAATTTCTAAGCACCGCTTTTAAAGTCATCTCTTTTTCGCATTCATACGGCAATAATAATATATCATATTTTGAAATATTTTCAATCAAATTTTTAAGTTTTATTGGTTTTTCTACCACTGGAATTTTTTGCCTTCCAGATTGCTTTCCTGCTTCTTGGGCGATTTTATTCCAACGTTCAACTTTCTTATTTATATCTTTTTCATCAAACCTAACTACTGTTCGTTCTGTAACTACTGGTACCACAGTACTTACACCAAGCTCCGTAGTTTTTTGAATTATAAGTTCAAGCTTATCTGCTTTTGGCATTCCTTGAAAAAGTGTAACATTTATACTAGGCTCAGTTGTAAAATCTGATTTTTCCAAAACATCTAAAAAAACTGTTTCTTTATCAAAACCAGCTATTTTAGTCGTATACCTAATTCCATCATCATCACATATATCAAGTGTATCAGAAATATTATATCTAAGCACATCTCTTATATGCTTTACATCTCCACCTAAAATTACAGCTTTATCCCCATTTATTTGTTCATTTTTTACATAAAAGATAGACATAGCACTAAATAATATAAAATCACTAAACTAGTGTCTTATAAGCTCCTTTCATTTCTAAAAGAATTTTCTTTTCTTACCAACTTCAAAGTTCTCTCCACTTGCTTTAGCAAAAGAAAGTAAAAGTTCTCTTTGCTCCTTATTTAACTTTTTAGGAACATCAACAATAACTGTAAAATATAGGTCACCAGCATTTCTAGAACTTACACCTTTTATTCCTTTACCTTTTAAAGTAAATATCGAACCCGTTTGTGTACCCTCAGCTAAATCATACTCAACATCGCCTTGAAGTGTTGGAACTGTAATTATTGCACCAAGTGCTGCTTCGGCAAAAGAAATATGAACATTACAGAAAATACTATCACCTTTACGAGTAAATATAGCATGTGATTTAACATTAATCGTAATATACAAATCACCTGCAGGGCCACCTCTTAAACCAGGTTCTCCTTCACCTCTTAGTGAAATAATCTGTCCATTATCTATTCCTTCTGGAATTTTAACTTTTATAGTTCTTTGTTTTCTAACTGTTCCTCTACCTTTACAATCAGGGCAAGGATTTGATATTATTTTACCTGTACCACCACAATGATCACAAGTTTTTACAGAAGTAAAAGAACCTAAAATAGTATTTTGTACGCTTCTAACTTGACCTGAGCCGTTACAAACTTTACAAGTTTCAGTTGAAGTGCCAGGTTTACAACCATTACCATGGCAAGTATCACAAGTTTCATCTCTGTTTATAGTAATTTCTTTTGTTGTACCAAAAGCTGCTTCTTCAAAAGTAATGTCAACTCTAGTTTTTATATCTCTTCCACGCATTGGACCACTTCTATTTTGCCTTCTAGAACCTCCACCAAAAAATGAAGAGAATATATCATTAATATCAAAATCAACACCACCAAAACCAGCACCACCACTAAAGCCGTCAAAACCACTAAAGCCACTAAAATCATTTGAATAGCCATTAGGTCCACTATGACCAAATTGGTCATACATTGAACGTTTCTGTTTGTCTGACAAAACTTCATAAGCTTCATTTAATTCTTTAAATTTTTTTTCAGCTTCTTCTCTATTATCAGGGTTTGCATCAGGGTGATATTTTTTAGCTAACTTTCTATATGCTTTTTTTAATTCTTCGTCCGTTGCCGTCTTAGAAACGCCAAGGACTTCATAATAATCCCTTTTTGTCTCCGCCATTTTTTAGGCATCCTTTCTCTTTTAGATATTTATTAGTCATGTTTCAGTCTCTATTTTATTCGACTGAGCATTAACTTTACCTTTAACTGTAATTAAGGGGCTTGGTAATACCAAAAATCAAGCCCCTTATATTACAATCTAACCAATATTATTCTACTTTATAATCAGCATCGTACACAGTACCTTCTTTTGTATCGCCGTTTCCTGCTTCTCCAGTAGCACCTGCTGCACCATTTGCAGCTCCTGCGTTTGCACCTGGATTTGCATATAATCTTTCAGAAATAGCATAAAATTCTTGAGTTAACTTTTCAGTAGCAGCTTTAATTGCATCTGTATCAGTTCCTTCTAATGCCTTCTTTACATTGTCAATCTCTACTTGAACCTTTGCTTTTTCTTCACTACTTACTTTATCACCTAAATCTTTTAATGTCTTTTCTGTGTTATATACAAGAGAATCTGCGTTATTTCTAACTTCAATACCCTCTTTATTTTTCTTATCTTCTTCAGCATGAGCCTCAGCTTCTTTAACAGCTTGCTCTATTTCTGATTCAGTTAAGTTCGTACTTGCAGTAATAACAATCTTTTGCTCATTTCCTGTACCCATATCTTTAGCAGATACGTGAACAATACCGTTAGCATCAATATCAAATGTAACTTCGATTTGTGGCACACCTCTTGGAGCTGCTGGGATTCCTGTTAATTGGAATCTACCTAAAGTTTTGTTATATGCAGCCATTTCTCTTTCACCTTGCAATACGTGTACTTCTACACTTGTTTGACCATCAGCAGCAGTTGAGAAAATTTGTGATTTCTTTGTTGGGATTGTTGTATTTCTCTCAATTAATTTTGTAAATACACCACCAAATGTTTCAATACCAAGTGATAATGGAGTTACATCAAGTAATACCAAGTCTTTAACATCACCAGATAATACACCACCTTGAATAGCTGCACCAATAGCAACACATTCATCAGGGTTGATACCTTTATGAGCTTCTTTGCCAATTAATCTCTTAACTGTTTCTTGTACTAGAGGAACTCTTGAAGAACCACCAACTAATAATACTTTATCTATTTTATCTGCTGTTAAGTTAGCATCTTTCAAAGCTTGATTCATTGGTCCAACTGTTGAATCAACCAAATCATGAATTAATTCTTCAAATTTAGCTCTTGTTAAAGTAATATTTAAGTGTTTAGGACCTGTGCTATCTGCTGTGATGTATGGTAAGTTAATGTCTGATTGAGAAACACTAGAAAGCTCTATTTTAGCTTTTTCTGCAGCTTCCTTTAATCTTTGCATTGCCATACTATCTGTTGAAAGGTCGACACCTTGTTCTTTCTTAAATGTTTCAACTAAATATTTAATAATTCTTTCATCGAAGTCATCGCCACCTAGTCTGTTATTACCGCTTGTAGCTAAAACTTCAAATACACCATCACCAATATCTAGGATAGATACATCAAATGTACCGCCACCTAAGTCATATACCATAATCTTTTGGTCTTCACCTTTATCTAGGCCATAAGCAAGTGCTGCAGCTGTTGGCTCGTTTATAATTCTTAAAACTTCAAGTCCTGCAATTCTACCTGCATCTTTTGTTGCTTGTCTTTGAGCATCACTAAAGTATGCTGGAACTGTAATAACAGCTTGAGTTACTTTTTGACCTAAATAGTTTTCAGCATCTGTCTTCAATTTTTGTAAAATCATTGCTGAAATTTCTTGAGGTGTATAAGTGTTGTTATCTATTTTTACTTTTCTATCTGTACCCATATCTCTCTTAATAGATGAGATCGTTTTTTCGTGGTTTGTAACTGCTTGACGTTTTGCAACTTGACCAACTAATCTTTCACCATTTTTTGTAAAAGCAACTACTGATGGAGTTGTTCTATTACCTTCTGCATTAGGAATAACAACTGGTTCTCCACCTTCCATAACTGCTACACATGAATTTGTAGTACCTAAATCGATACCAATAATCTTTGACATAAAAATCATTCCTTTCTAAATTACACTATTTATATAAATAAAATTAAAATCAAATTAGTTTGCTACTTTAACCATAGCATGACGTAACACCCTATTTCCAATCTTGTAGCCAGATCTAAATTCTTCTACAATTTCTTTTTCGCCATAAGCATCATCTTCTATATGCATTACAGCTTCATGGATTTCAGGATTAAAAGTTTCTTTTACAGTAGATATTTTTTCAACTTTATATTTACTTAAAATATCCCAAACTTCTTTTTTTATAAGTTCAATTCCTTCACGCATTTTTAAATCTGTTGTTTCTGCAATAACCGCTTTTTCTAAGTTATCTAAAACTTCGATAAATTCAGTTACCACATCACCAACCGCTAAATTATACGTAGAATCTTTTTCTTTTTGCATTCTCTTTTTATAGTTATCAAACTCTGCTGCAGTTCTTTGCAAATGTTCATAATACTTTTCATTTTCCTGCTTCAATTTTTCGTTTTCTTTGACTAAATCTTCGACTGTTATTTCAGTATCTTTAGTTTCTTCATTCTCCTCTAGTTTCTTCTTCTTTTCCGACACAGTCTTCCCCTCCTTGTTTCATTTTTTCTTTTATTGTATCACCGATATATTTTATCATCGGTATTACTTTCTTATAATCCATACGAGTTGGGCCTATAAGTCCTATTGTTCCAACATCTTTATCATTTATAGATTGTTTGTATGTTATAATTGTGAAGTCTTTTAAATCTTCAAATGCACATTCATTTCCAATGTAAATATTGATATTACCATCATAACCATTTCGTGCAATTTCTTTTATCGCATCTTGAGTTTCTATGATGTTTAAAAAGTTCTTTAAAGTATCTGTATTTTTTAGTTCTGGTAACTCTAAAAGTTTTGTTGCACCTTCCATATGAACTTTAGCATTTTTATTTATAAGTAAATTGTTTAATTCTGCAACCAAAGGAACTATCTTATCATTAATATTATCAAGTTCTTGACCTACATATTTTCCAATGTTTTCATATATTTCTCTAAAGTTTCTTCCTTGAAGTTTATAGTTTAAATAGTTATTAAAAATCTCTATATTTTCTTCAGGTATTTCATCATCGTACTTAATAATACTTTCTTTTATAATTCCATTATTAGCCAAAATAACAATCATTAATCTATCATGTCCAATTTTTACTAATTTTATTTCTTCAACTTCACAATTATCAAGTTCAGGTTCTATAGTAATTGAAGCATAATTGGTAAGACGAGTAAGTATGTTTGAAGCTTCTCTCATAAGCGATTCAAATCTGTTTACGTCATCACTTATAACCTTATCAATCATATTTTTTTCCTTTACAGAAAGGCTTTTTTCTTTCATGATATTATCAACATAAACTCTATATCCTTTATCTGATGGAACTCTACCAGCAGAAGTATGTGGTTGCTCTAAAAGCCCTAAATCTTCTAGACTTGCCATTTCGTTTCTAATTGTAGCTGAGCTTAATCCTAAATCATAATCACTTGCAATCTTTCCAGAGCCAACCGGTTCTGCAGTTCGGTTATACTCTTCAATAACCGCTTCTAATATTCTTTTTTTACGATCATCCAAAAGCATTTCCTCACCCCTTTAAAATTCATTTTAGCACTTTTGCATGCCGAGTGCTAATCGAACAATAATAAGATATCACTACTATTAGCAGATGTCAAGTACGAGTGCTAAAATAATTGTGAATTTTTGGTTAACAATGTGGTGGAGCAGTTCAGAGTAAAAAAGTTATGAGGTATGATAATACTTTTATCCGCAAGGCTTTGTCAAGGTAGTATTGCTAACACAATCTCCACCTTGACAAAATTGCTACTAAAAGTATTATCATACCTCATAACTTTTTTACTCTGAACTGTTAGGTTTTTCTGCGAGAAAAGGGGACGGAGGAAAATTCTCACTAATCCTCGTAATCTCCATACATATACAAGTCTGTATCTGAATTTAAAAACTCGTCGATTTCTTCTTTAACTTTTTTATCAATATCGCTAAGTCTTAAATTAAATCCGCTGTTTTCAAATCTTACAAGAGGGTCTACGTATCTCAAATCTGCACTTAACTTAAAACAGTTTTTTCCTTTTACTGGATTAAACTTGGTATATACTTTATTAAGTTCTGGTAGGTATTTCCACCTATCACTTATTCTTTTATCACTACAAGAAAGTCCCATATCCATAATAACCCTGTCGCTATATGTGTAAAGATCTTTTCTTGTAATTACCTCTCTTCTTATCATTGTTGCTAATGTATCTGATATAAATTTCATAGCCATTTTTGCTTCATAGCTACGGTATTTTTCACCACACTTAATTGTAAGCTCACAAAATTTCTTTGCAATCTCTGGTGTTTTGAAACAAAACTCCGGCATATTGTCTTCATTTGGAGTTACAAATAAATCGTCATACATTTCTTTGATTTCTTCAAGCTTGTACATTCCCGAAAGATATGCTGTATGCAAAAAGTATTCAAGTCTATGAGCACAAAGATGTGGTCTAACATTGTATGCAAGTGGATATTTTGTATAATCGCACATATCATTTATATCAACTTCGTTTTTGAAAAAATATTCAAAAAGTTTATTTGAACCAACAATTATATCGTAAGAATTTAGTCTTATATCATCTTTGCTAAAATTACTTTCATCGATGTAATAGGAACTATATAAAAATGCTGGAACATCTATATCATGAAGTAATGCTGCAATAACTTGTTTTTTATTGCTTACAAAGCTATTTAAAATAAGCGCAACACCAAGACTATGGTCAAGCATTGAATATCTATATTTGTAAATATTAAATCCCGAAAAATCAATACCTGCATTTTGCTCGATTCCGTTTAATCTAAGCACTTCTGGAACTTCTAAAAATTCTAGTAAATACTCTGGAATGTTTGGCGAATACAAAGTATGCAAAGCTCTAACAGAATTATTTCTATCCTCTAAATACGGCACTTTCTCACCTCTTTTCTTTTAAATCTCTTCATGAAGTATAACACAAAAAAGTTCAATTAACAATAATAATCGGAGATGTAAAAAAGTTTCCATCTCCGATTATATTTGATAAATTAGTTCTCTAACCAAATCTTATATGCCTCTATTATTTTGCTATTTACCTCTTCTGGAGTTAGCTTAGTTGTATCAAGTACAAAATCATAATTATTTAAGTCTTCTTTATGAACACCATAAAGAGAAAAATACCTTTCATTTTCAAGTTCAAATCTCTTTTTAATATCAGCTTTTTGTTCTTCTAAAGTAGAAAAATTTTCGCTAGCTTTTCTATCTGGATCGTTAAAAGCTCTACGTGCCGACTCATCTAAATCTACTGTCAAATACACTTTAAAAGAATCTGGCACAGCATACCAACCAAGTCTTGCATCTATTATTAAGTTATCATGTTCTTCTGCATATTCTTTAGCACTTTGCTCAATTTGTCTATCAATTTCCGGATGGTCTTTAACATACTCATTAAACTCCGTAACACTCATGCAACTTTCAACAGCAAGTTTTCTGAAGTATGTACCATTTCTATATATCTCGTAACCCAAATCCCTTTGCATAAGCTTAGTTACAGTAGTCTTTCCACTTCCCAAATCTCCAGCAATACTAATAATTCTTTTTTTCATAAATTACCTCCAAATATTCTATATTATTACTTTTATATGCGTCTTAGATAAAGTCTTTTTACGCAAGATTTTCCAATTCTTTAATCTGATCACGAATCTTAGCAGCCTCTTCAAATTCCATTCTTTGTGCGTGCTCTAGCATCTTAGTAGTTAATGTATTGATTAGTTCATTAACATCTGTATCTTTACTTACATTATATTTTTCAGCTGATTCTTCTATTATTGTCGCTTTAATATCATCACGAATGTCTTTCTTAATAGTCTGTGGAACAATCCCGTGTTCTTCGTTATAAGCCATCTGGATTTTTCTTCTTCTGTTTGTTTCTTTAATTGCCTTTTCCATTGAATCTGTAAGCTCATCTGCATACATAATAACTCGTCCATTAACATTTCTAGCAGCACGTCCTATCGTCTGTATAAGCGAACGTTCACTACGTAAAAATCCTTCTTTATCTGCATCTAAAATTGCAACAAGCGAAACTTCTGGTAAATCTAGTCCTTCTCTTAATAAGTTAATACCAACTAAAACATCATACTTACCTTGACGTAGTTCTTTAAGAATAGTTAATCTTTCAAGAGTATCTACATCAGAGTGCATATATGTAACCTTAATATTTAACTCCTTAAGGTATGCCGTCAAATCCTCAGCCATCTTTTTAGTAAGAGTAGTAACTAAAACTCTTTCGCCTTTTTCAGTAGTCTCTCTTATTTGCTCTATCAAGTCGTCCACTTGATTTTCTAAAGGTTTAACCTCAATCTTAGGATCAAGAAGTCCTGTTGGTCTAATAATTTGCTCAGCTGTATTTACTGAATGTTTTTCCTCATAATCAGCTGGAGTAGCGCTCACAAATACGACTTGATTAATCTTTCCTTCCCACTCTTCAAAAGTAAGTGGTCTATTATCATAAGCAGATGGAAGTCTAAAGCCATAATCAACCAATGTGTTTTTTCTCGCCCTATCACCATTATACATCGCCCTTACTTGAGGTACTGTAACATGAGATTCATCAATAAGCATAAGAAAATCCTTTGGAAAATAATCAAGTAATGTGTATGGTGCACTGCCAGGTGCTCTACCACTTATATGTCTTGAATAGTTTTCTATACCTTGGCAAAAGCCAGTTTCACGCATCATCTCAATATCGAAATTTGTTCTCTGCTCTATTCTCTGTGCTTCTATAAGCTTATCATTTTCCTTAAAATATTTTATTCTTTCTTCTAATTCTTGCTCTATAGTTACTATTGCTTTTTCCATCTTATCTTTAGAAGTAGCATAGTGTGAGTTAGGGAAAATTAATACATGATTTCTGACAGCAATTCTTTGACCAGTCAAAGGATTTATCTCAGAAATTTTTTCAATTTCATCGCCAAAAAACTCCACTCTAATTGCCTTTTCGTTTTCATTAGACGGATATATCTCAACAGTATCACCTTTTGCTCTAAACTTGCCTCTAACAAATTCAAGTTCATTTCTATCGTATTGCCTATCTATTAAATCTCTTAAAAGTTTGTCCCTTCCAATCTCCATTCCAGGCCTTAGAGACAACGTAAGTCCACTATAATCTTCTGGATCTCCCAAGCCATAAATACACGAAACACTTGCAACAATAATAACATCTTTTCGTTCGAAAAGTGCTGCAGTTGCAGAGTGACGAAGCTTATCTATTTCTTCATTTACAGCAGAATCTTTTTCTATATATGTATCAGTTTGTGGCATATATGCTTCTGGTTGATAATAATCATAATAAGATACAAAGTATTCAACTGCATTCTCAGGAAAAAACTCTTTAAACTCTGAATATAGCTGACCAGCCAAAGTCTTATTATGCGCTAAAATAAGAGTTGGTTTTTGAACTTGATTAATAATATTCGCCATAGTAAAAGTTTTACCAGAACCAGTAACACCAAGTAACGTCTGAAATTTATCACCTTTCTTTATTCCATCGACTAAAGATTTTATAGCCTCTGGCTGATCACCAGTCGGCTCAAATTTTGAATGTAATTTAAACATATTTTTACTCTCCTATATTTCTAGGATTATATCACAAAATATACTATTTATCTATACTTTATTATTCTACCATCTCTCATCTTTCGGTGGCTCGGGATAAGGTCTACTTCTAACTTTTTCTAAATCTTTCTTATACAAATTTTCGTAGTATCTTGATCTAGTATTCCTTACATACTCCTTCTTGTCGTCATCTATAATCACTGCACAACTATCATCTTCATAAATAGCTTCTGCTACTTTTTCATCATTACTAAAAATATCATAAAATTCATCTTCTCTTTTTTTAACTTCATACGCGTGATTATGATATTCAAAACTATTCTCGTCGCTTCTTATTGCTTGTAACACTAATTCGTCATACGTTAATACTTTTACTTCTTTATCTCCATAAAATATATCACCATATCTAAAATTCATATCGTGATCTTTTTTTACTGCAAAATATACTAAATCTTTTTCTTTCTTAGAATTTGACCAACCATCAAATTCTTCGACATGAGAATTTCCGCATCTTTTCCCAAAACTTTCCGTCTTTATTTTTAATAAAATGATAACTTGCCGTATCTAGCACAACTAAATATTCATCATCTTGTAGCTGCGTATCTCCCAAAAGTCTCACACTAGGATTTACTAAAACTTTCGAAACTTCCACATCACGGTCTCTATCTTCACATAGCACCCAATCGTATATTTCTAAAGCAAAACCACCACAATTAAATTCTCTAGTAAATAAAGCTTCAACTTCTTTATTAATACAAGCAACAACATCTTCTTTAGTTTCAAATTTTTTATTCACTATTCGTATAACACGATTATAAACATCTTTATTATACTCCCATTCTACCTTATCTTTTTCAAGCATTTCTGTAAGTTCACTTATATCTTTTGCTCCATAAAGCGAAAGAAGAAACCTTTTGGTAGCAATATCTAAATATGGCTTTTCACCCCTATAATCCTTAGCGCAATAAATATGATTTACTTCGGCTTCTGTATATGGTATTGCACGCAAAGCTTCGCGTAGTTGCTTATTTATAGTTTCGCTTGTCACATCTTCCATCTCAATGCCTTTTTCATTGCAAACTTTTTCCATATGCACATAAACAACATCTTGTAAATCTGTATATCCAGGAAGTGGTCCAATATCGTCCAAATCTTGTACTTTTCTTAAAAGCTCATAATTTTTTATTTTATCAAAATACTCATCAATATATTTAGAATATATTTTCCTTATTGCAAACATTTCAAATCTATCCATATTGCACACCTCTCACTTACTTTGAGCATTGTTTCGTCTTTTTTGATTATCCTTTAACATCTCAATAAATCCATTTCTCCTATATTCATCATCTATAAAATAATCTAAAAATATTGAAACTAATATAGCATTGGCTTCTCTAGATAAACCATAATTTTCAACTTTTTCATTCATATTAATTTTAAATTCATAATTTTTATCTTTATTCTTTTCATAAAAACGTATTTTTTCTTTTGGAATATTTGCAATTTCTTGAGGTGAGAAATGAGAAATAACTTCCAATACTTCTGTATATGCTCTTTTGTATCTTGGTTCTATCATCTACTTTGTTCCTCCCTTTTATTTTCATGCTCTTCAATTTGTCTTGCATTTTTCAATTCTTCAAACGTTATTTGTTCCCTACATATTGCACATTTTGTGACATCAAGCATTCGAATGTACTTATCATAATCCATTTTTTCACTTATTACATAAGCTTCCATATTGTTACTTCTAAATGTATCATTTAATTTTTCTTTCACTTGACTAACCACTTGTGTCATAGCTGTTGGTGAAATCTTTTTCTCACCTATTTGCTCAGCATTCGTTTCATAAAGTTCTTGTTCTTCCACTATAGTTTTAGCAATAGTAAGCAATTCTGTTCCTTTGCCATCAGTATGTTCTATATAACTTTTTGCACTTTCAATAATTTTTCCACCAATGTCATCAAACATACTCGCAAATCTGCTGTTATCAATCTTACTCGTATTTGATTTATCTTCTACTTCACTTCTATTTAAAAGCCAACCTGACATATTCGTTTCGTACTTATTTATTAGCCTAGACAATACTTCTGGATTTTTCTCCTCTTCAAATTTATCAAGCATTGTTTGTAATGCCTTAACTTGTTCCTCTGCTATTTCTTTTTTATCTAAATACACTATTGGTATCCCAAATTCTTTAGCTGCTTTTAACGAATTTTCTTTCACAACTTCAGATGAGTCATCAAAAAGTACAACATAGTTTGGTTTACTTCTTTCTATTGCAAATTCATTATACACTCGCCTCGAAGTATTCCCCATCGTTTGTGCTGACATATACTGTCTTGTCGAGGAATCGAAAGCAAAACTTTTAGAATACGTATTTATATCAGATACACCCATAAGTTTAATATTTTCTCTTGGCATATCTGTAAACGCATACATTACCCCTGCATCTCCAACCGGTGGCATTCCCATGAAATCTTGATTTACATACACCGTAGATAAAATATGATCTTCTTTAATAGTTTGGTTATTCCAAACATCCACATAACTTTCTGGTGCTTTTTTCTCTTCTAAAAACCCTGTATCTATGCTATGTAATAACATATCCATTTTACCCTTTGGTTTTACAATATCTACTTTTTCTCCATCTACAATTACAATTTCATGTAAATTTTCATCGGTAGATTTTATGCAATCTTCTACTTTAGCTTCCATTCCTTTAAACTCAGTCATATACGTTTTCGCACACTCTCTTGCTATTTTCTTTTTTGTTTCAAACATTTTGTAAAGAGATTGTGGAGTACCTTCTTTTATAAAACTATCTAATCTATCTCCAGCTTGTAATTCATTTTTTATACGTTCAACTAATTTTCTTTCGTCATCTACATTTTCTATATTTTTTAAATCGCTACCATAGTCTTTAACAAATCCTGCAGCCTCTTCATATGTCATTCCATACATATAATTAAAGTAGGCATCTTTCTTTTTTTGAGATGCTTTCGCTATTGCTTCTCTTATGTTTTCTTTTTCAAACATAGATATATTTTCATTTTGCATCTTCTCCATATTCTCATTGATTATAGATGTTGCCAAATCAAAATCACTAAGACATTTTCTTCTTCTTACTTCTTCATAATTTTCTGAATATTCTATTGGAAATCTAAAATTCATATCAAACAAATTTGTTTTACTATTTGCACCAATTAACCAACTCATCACGTTATCTTTATCTTCAAAATTCACACTATTAACACTAACTTCATTTTTAAGCACAAAAAAGTTAGTTACAGCAATATTAAACTCTTCTAAATTTTCAAGAAAATTTTGGTCTTTATCAAAATATTTCGCAAAAGCTTCTAGTGCATCAGGATTGCTCTTAGCTATTTGAATAATTTTAGCACTCATACCTGGAAATCTTGAAATTCTTTCAATTGCCGACTTTGAAAACTTTGTATATATATCATCCAAAAAAATTTCATAATTAACAAATTTCAACGCATTTCTATTTTCTGAATACATTCTATTTAGCATTTCAACTTTTTCTTCATCTATTTGATCAGCCCATTTTATGATGTTTGCACAATCAAAGTAATTATCCATTTTCGAAATAATATCACAGACAGGCTGACCTCTTAATCTAGAAGCATTGGAACGAATATTACCAATTATCTTATCAATAACATCTTTTGAAAGTTTATTGGCAACTAAATTATATGAATGAGCAATTTTTAGCATAAAAGATATTTCCATGTCATCAATATAAAATGGCTCTTTATCCAGCTTTGAAACAATTGCACTTTGAATAGCATTTTGCATCTCAGTATCTTTACATCTGCTGTTGCTAAGCAAAGCTGTTAATGCTGTGTAACTATACTCCTCAAGTCCAGTCATATCTTCAAACATCATATCGTAAACTTTACTATTATTAACTCTCTCACCATCTATAATAAAATCTCTAAATGTTAATTTAGAATCCCATCGAAAAACCTGCAAATAATCCATGTTATTTCTTACATATTCTTTTATCCTTTCCTCTTCCACCACAGTCACCTCATTCACACTTTGTTTAAGTAAAATTTCTTCTCATATAATTATATAATAATCTCTCAACAGAAACAAACAAGAAACATAATAATCTCTCAACAGAAACAAACAAGAAACAAACAGGGACACTCCTTTTTGTTACTTTTGGCTCTCTTTAATATCTCATTTTAAGGTTTTTATAATACCTATAAAATGTTTATTAAAATCTAAAATCACCACTTGGTGGAGTTGAGACTTTTTCAAAACTGTCTAAAGTAGCTTTTGTGTGTAAAGTAACAAACAGGGACACTCCTTTTTAACAAACAGGGACACTCCTTTTCGTTACTTTTTGCTCTCTTTAATATCTCATTTTAAGGTTTTTATAGTACCTATAAAATATTTATTAAAATCTAAAATCACCACTTGGTGGAGTTGAGACTTTTTCAAAACTGTCTAAAGTAGCTTTTGTGTGTGCGTAATATGAATGAACAAATGCCAACGCAACACTTTCGGGATTTAGTAATTCTTGTTCTTCACCGCTGTCACATATGTTTTGTTGTTTTGTATATGTTTGCATTGCCGAGAATGGTTTATTATCTGGAAAAATAGAATATATATATCCATATTTATCGGCATCATAAACCCTTTCAACACACCAAATTCCTCCGGCACCTTTTTTGACAGGTTGAGATAACATCAATGTGAAGTATATATCCTTATCCTCATCCGTTTCTATTTCACCGTATGCACGGTATGGATAATATTTAAAATAAACATGATCGCCACTATATGTTTCCGAACTCTCCCAAAATTGATCATCATCGTATTTGTTAAAATCGTTCATTTGAATAATTGTTTCTATTGCACTTTTGCGACAAATATTTGACACGTTATTATATTGTTCTACATCTTCTATATTTAAAACCTGTAAATCTGGAGGGACAGTCATTATGTAATAGTGCTTTCCGTCAAATGCAAAAGCATACTCATTTATCGAATCACCACCAGTGAGATATTGCTCATAATCTGCCCTATCCAATTGTAAAACTGTGAATAAACGTCCAAAAATATAACCGTTTCTTTTTCCCTCTTCATAAGCTACTTTGTAATAAACGTCAAAAAGTGACTTTTCAAAATAAGGCTCTGCATTTTCAGGATTGACTATTATTTCATTTTCATACTCTACCGGCAAAGACATGAAACATCCGTTTTTTTCAAAACTTAATGTTTTGCTTTCTCTTTTATCTTTTCTTTCCCACTTAAAAAAAGTTTTTTTGCTACCATCAGTAAATATATACGTATCTACAAATATCCCTTTATGGTTTTGATACAAATTTCCACCGTTATAATCTTCGACTATTTTAATAATTGGTACATTATTAAATAATTTAGCTTGTATTGTATCAATCATAACGATTCCAAATAAGACGATTAAAGCTATAAAAGCACACTTTAAACTTTTCTTCATTTTTTCCTCCCTTCAAATTTAAGATTCTTAATAATCAACCTTTAAATTATTCTCTATTTTCACCATATACTTTTCGCATAACAAAGACATTTTTTATTAAAAACACAACATATAATATTAGCCAAATTAAATCAGTTATTGCTGAAAATAATTTTGTATGCTTAGTAAATACAGAAATAAACAAAATAATCGTTTCTATCAAAATAAACACTGCTGGCAAGACACAAAACACTTTGCTATATATTTTATTTTTTCGTCCACTCCATAATATAGCTCCTAAAAATCCACACACAAGTGCAGGTATGATACTATAAAATAGCCATCCATCAATACTACTAATTGACAACTCCATCTCTGAGTCAAATGGTGTATAGAAATTAAAATACATTTTATATGATTGATATATAGTTGTAATTAAAAAAACTATAAATACATACATAAAAGCATTTATAATGGCTGGTTTTCTTTTTT
>ULTU01064647.1_pt1 | contig 26680 bp, 25 predicted proteins | sample 1957861 | NCBI WGS metagenome assembly ULTU01 (sample SAMEA4835742, study PRJEB28245) | human gut metagenome | biome: gut microbiome; material: fecal sample | place: Denmark | collected 2008
TCTACAGGAGTATCACTGTTCCGGATATCTCTAAGGCAGAAATCCGAGGTAATGGTATTGTCTATAATCGTTTTTTCCGAGAAAATCATGAAAGCCGTAACGGCTGTAGAAAGCACGGAACCGGCTTCATTGGCTGGTTTGCCAATGAAGGAATTAAATTTCGCAACAACAACCGGATGCAAATGAGGAGTTTTCATGGCTTCCGGAGTGAAATGGGTCACATCATGTGCCCTTTCAGGAGTAACACGAATTTTTAAGGGAGCATCGGAAGATGTACCATAGGGATTACGAACTTCAAATACCACGCCTTCGTCAGGGAAATGCTGCACTCCAGGCTTAGGGGGAATCCCTTTTTCATCGTTACCTTTCACTCCAAAAAGTTCCTCTTTGAGAACTTTTCTGAAACCAGTAGGAGCATTTGGATTATCGTCTTCTTCTTCATCATTATCATCGTCCATGTCGGCCGTCATGCCGGCTGCCATGAACTGGTACACATCGTACATACAGGTTTCTTTATAGCCTTTATCCCCTGGATGTAAACCGTGAATGGTATTATATACAGCATCTTTATATTTCAAATGGGTGATACACCCAATGATTAAGTCTTTAGCATTATCTACCCAGTGTTTATCACTACCAGTTCCTTCACCTACAAGACTTTGCACAATGTTGGAAACGTCTCGCCCTTCGTTAGGAGTTCCCCAGCGAATTTCATTGATAGGGTTCCAGCGATAGAAGTTACCGGCTTCTGCCGGATCAAATTTTATCACTTTATGGCCCATTACTTTTTCTCGATAAGCACCACAGGTATCAAAGTTTTCACCTTTTGGATCCGCAACAACCATACTTTCCTGCCAGTTAAGACAGGTAGGAATAACTACCCCGATACCTTTACCACTTCGGGATGGGGCACACATCAGGATATGTGTTTTTTCGTTATCTACGATGTAATAGCGTTTACCTGGAATCAATTTCATCCATTGCCACTTATCCAATCGATTCAGAAGAGGTATTTTAGAAAGTTTTTCAGCTAACTTAATTCGATCGTCATAGGACATTGGAATTAGACCGTGATGATCCCAGGCTCCCACTATTACTCCGTCTTTCGGATAGTCAGGATCAGACAGAAGGTTCTTTTTCTTCAGTTCTGTTTCCGTAGCCCATCTAGCTGTACCTTTTGAGGTAAGATGCTTACTGTTATTGTCATTGGCATATTTGAAGAGATAGATAAGCAAAATAGAGCCTAATAAACCAATCATAGCAATACCAAAAGAAGTATTCAGCAAGGTGGGAGCCATCTTGTGATAACGGATATATACGATCAAGAAATAGTAAGGGGGATAAAAAACACTTTCTCCAATTTGAAAGCTAGTTAGAAAGGAAGGCGAGCCACCCAGCTTATAAATGAAATTCATCAAAGCATAGTGACAAGTGATAAGGTTCACCATAAGAACTGTGACTACATAAAACAAAGCATTTTTCAAAAATCCCCATCTCCTTACTTTTCGTTATTTGCAAACTTTGAAAAAGTGAATCAAAAATCAAATGTGACTTATCTTAAATTGCGGATGAGACAGATAAAAAAGAGATTTACAGGTGTAAGAACAGAACAGATCTCTTTTATCTCGTGGATTGTAAATTTTTACTTCTTTGCCACAGTACTGACAGGTAAACTTGCGAAGAACTGGACGACTGGCACTACGAGTGCCGAGTGTTATTGTTTTCATAAGCCCTCCGAAAATGTTGAAAAAAGTGTCCATAGGGGCATTTCTGCCCCTTAGACAATAGGTGAGAAAATAACAATTAGGTAAGTCACCGAAAAAAACAAAGATGAATTACCAAAAACACAAGAATATTTCAAACTAGAGAATCTAGTCCGAAAACAAAATAAGAAAATTAAGACCAAAGACCTAGAGGATCGCAATATTCACCGTTATGCCACCATTCCAGATGAAGATGAGGGCCGGTAGAATTTCCGGTAGAACCAACAGCTGCAATGACCTGACCTTGTTCCACATAATCCCCATAGGAGACATAAATTTGAGAACAGTGACCATACAGCGTATGATCACCGCCGTCATGTTCAAGAATCACACAATTTCCATAACTGCCCCATTCGGCAGCGTATACAACTCTTCCAGGAAGCATAGCAACAATATCTGTACCGTATTCATATCCGATATCTACACCAGAATGGAAAGCCCATTCGCCAGTAATAGGATGAATACGCCAGCCAAAAGGGGAAGTAACAGGTGCAGCCAATGCAGATGAACCACAACAAAACAGGAAAACAACCAACAAAAATGAAACAATTCTCTTCAAAAAACCATCTCTATTCATTAAATCTAAGCAACCTTGATTAAATAACGAACCGTAACTGCTGGTGGCTGTACGGTAGTGCTTTTACCGTAAATAAAACTGGAACGAGATGCATTAAGATAAACATGTCCTAAAAATAAAGATATTCAAAATATCTAGCAAATAATTGTAAACTTTCAGCAAGATATGTCCGATATGCCTTTTCTTTTACTAGAACTTCATCGGTAACATATTGCTTATAAATATCTTCATGCCCTTTTTTAGGTGGATACATACCTGTTAATGACCATGGACACGAGAAATCGATGGTTCCAGAATGTTCATCTAAACATTTTTTACCAGCAATACAGATAGGGGAATTTGGATAATTATAGAGAATTTCTTCAAAAGCATAGATAAATCGATCAATCAATTTATTCCATTTTTCGGAAGTATCAATCCCATCAACACCGGGATAGCCTTCTATATGAAGAGATTTAGCATCTTTCAAAAGGTGATAATTAAACCTGGCCAAAGTAAGAGTTCCTTCTTCTATTTGCCCTTTGGAAAATCTAATTAGTTTATATCTATTCTTTGATTTCATTCGTAAACGATAATTCTTATTCAAGAAAATAACCTCACTTTCTAGGATATTTAAACAAATCGTTGCAAAATAACAATAATAGAAGGTTTACCAATTAAGATAAAAACAGGCACCCAGGCCAAAAGGAGAGGGGCCAGGGGAATCTCTAGCTTTGATACTTTTTCATATCCCATGAATGGGATTAAAAACATAATGATAAAACCACTAATCATCAAGGTAAGACCTAGATAATTCAAAAAATGACTGGAAAACAACAAACCAAGAACTCCAAATAAGAAAACATCACCTAGGCCAAATGCTTCAAAACCATAGAAGTAATAAGCAGCCAGGAAAATAGCAAAACCAATCAACAGACCGATAACAGCAAAGAGAATCGAATCCCAGAGGTTAAAACAAAGATACTGATATATCCCTACCAACAAAGCAGATATCCATATATCCCTGTCATAGATGGCATGTTCTTTATAGTCTGTATAAGCAATTTTTAGGAAAATACCGGCTATCAGAAAATAAATAATATATTCCATAGCTACTTACTCGGTGTATTACTATAAGAAGCAAGATCCGGCAAATCCTTATTGGAATTAGCACTATACAATTTGCTCTTATTAGACAACGTAGCAGCCAGAGTGAATTTGTTATCTGCTATTTTGGTATAGGTCAGATTATTAACGTCCATATCTTCCAAGCCCATAATCTTGATTACATTCACATCAATATGATCCGGAACGACACCGGAATGATGGCAGTACCAGGAAACGATCGCAGAATCGAGAATGACCGTATTCGTTTCAATCTCCTTGTCTGAAATAGAAGAGCGAAGGGATTTGATAGAAAACCCATCAATTCCGGATCCGGCAAAAAGCATCACAGCAAGCGCCATGGCAAGAAGAATACGGACAAACATAGCAATCACCTCACGACGATTCATTTGACAGAAAAACGAAAAAACATATAATGCAAAAAGAGACAACTGGTTGTGGATAGCCGGTTCTCCTCAATGTAAATAAAGTTGGAAAGAAGCCGTCTACCGCTAGGCGGTTTTTTTCTTGCCTAAATGCACCGAAACGGTGCATTTTTGTTTACGCCGCTTTGATGAAATAACGGACCGCGCGGTTGATGGGGCGATCTTCATTCGCGGTTGGAACAACGTATGATGTATTGAAACTAACCAAATAACCATTCCAAGACCCATGAGAACGAGCATCATAATCCGCACTTCCAACAACTTTGAATGCTCCATTGGGAGAATATTGCTTGTTATAACCGCCATTGCCAACTATATCATCGACGACGAAACGTCCATAAATATTCCGAATTGCATCCCCCTGAAGCTCGCCCAGCCCGTTAGACTGGTGCTGCACGGTTCCATAATGCGTAGAAGTCACGCTGCCAAGCCCTCGAAGGAACACCCCGCGATAATCGGGGACTGTATCGGTTCCAAGCACCTTTGCGAGTTCCGGATACGCCGTGCAGGATTGCCCGTTGCATTCAAGCCATGTTCCGTTTTCATTCGGATTGTTTGCGCTCGCCCAGGTAATGACGGTTCCTACGGGAACTCCGCTTGCCTGATTTTCTTCTTTGGTGAGACGAGTAATGGTTAGTGTCGCACGAGGAATCGTTTCGCTGCCGCTATAGACATTCACGGTGCAGTCCTTCTTTTTGATATCTTCCATGTAAGCGGTTTCCGCGCCGACAGTGACTTCCTCATAGAAATGGGTTCCCTCAATTTGAGTTTTTGCCTTAGAAGACAAATCATCATAGGCAGTGTTCCGCACAATGCCTGCCTGCGTTTCTGCATACTGCAAAGCCTGGGCAGAGGTTTTGGACGAAGAAAGAGAACTGTTTGTGACAGAAGATACCTTGGCAGAAGCCAGTCCCATCATAGAAGAAAAGATCCCGCAGACAATGACCAGAGCTAAGACAGCAGAGCCTTTATGGCTGCTGCAAATAAATTTTCGGGGGGGGTAGAACGTTTTTCCAAAGAGTCATAATTACACCTTCTTATAATTTCATGATATAGTGCAAAGCATAATAGGGAGGACGGTTTTCGTGAGCTTCTTGAGCAGCAGTACTAATAGCAAGAGAAGTAACCATATCAAGCGATTGAGTAGCAAGCGGTCCATCAAACCCGCCTCCATCATTACGACCATTCCACCAAACACGTCCACTGCCGGGGGGCATGGGAAACGTTGCATAAGATGGAAGTCTGATAAACCACCCATCATTGTTATGATAACTGCCAAATGCGTGATAATGATTTCCTATCTGTGTGGCTGCAAGTTTGACACTATTCTCACCACCGATATCTCCTAACTTATACGCATTCCCCGCACCTACGAAAAAACGGTCTCGAAGATCAGGAGTGCCATTCTTTCCATCGCAAAGTGCAAACCCATCGGGAATGTTCGCAAGATTCCCATACCAAGGGATAATAGAACCGGCAGGAACGCTGGAACCGGAAGAGACAGAATAACGTTTGAATGTAAGAGAGGCGCGAGGCGTTGTCTCGCTGCCTTCGTAAACATTCACTACACACGTTTTCTGCTTGATATTCGTATCTCCAGGCATTGATGTTTCATTCCCGACAATAACTTCCTCATAAAAACTAGAACCAACGATATTGGTTTTTGCCTGTGAGGCTAGTTCGGTATAGCGCATACCTTCAATGAGTTCTGCCTTACTGTTTGCATAATGCTGTGCTTGGGATGCCACTTTAGAAGAGCCAAGTGTATTCATTGTTATCTGGGAAACTTTGGCTGAAGCCAGTCCCATCATGGAAGAAAGGATCCCGCAGACCACGACAACGGCTAGGATGGCACTGCCGTTATGGCGAAAATATTTTCGGGGGGGGGTACTGCTCGATAGAAAATCATAAAATCACCTCACGCGGCTTTGATAAAACGTCGAACCGTCACAGAAGCGACCTGAACGGTCGTACTAGCTCCGTATATGGGAGACGAAAGAGAAGCATCAAAAAGAATATACTCTGGAGCATTATTCGTTGCTTTCGATGTATAGCTGTATCCAGTGTGATACCCACGAATATTCACTGCACGGAAAGCCCCAGAAAAGTTAGTATCAGCAGGAGTGATTGGTTCAGAACTAGTACTATCGGCATAAGGATCACTACCAAGAATCCCTGTAATGTTCGGAAGCCCTGCCTTCTTGACAGTACCGGGGGTGGTATCAGTTTCGAGGAAACGACCGCGGTAGTCAGGAACCGTGGACTTGCCCAGAACGGCAGAGAGCGCAGGATAAGCCGCGCAGGACTGTCCGTTGCATTCCAGCCATGTGCCATTGGTGGTAGGTGCTTTGGATCCCGCCCATGCGATGACGGTTCCTACCGGAACACCACTGGATTCCTGCTTTTCTACGCTATAGCGAGTAACCTGTAAGGTAGATCGAGGAATAGATTCATCGCCCTTATACACGTTGATAGTCGCTATTTTCTGCTTAATGGTATCGGTATAACTGCTTTCATTAGACAGAAGCGTTTCATGCTGAAACACTGTACCAGAAACAGCACTGCGATTACTGGCTGTCAAATCTTCATAATTCACTGCATGAAGCAGAGCAGCGTCACTGGACGCTATATTTGACGCTTGCATAGCAATCGTATTGGAAGCGGTAGCGTTCATACTGGCATGCCCGATCTTCGCAACAGACAGGCCGATCATAGAGCTTATAATCGCAAGAACGATAACCACGGCAAGGATGGCACTGCCGGAATGAACAAATTTTCGGGGGGGTAGATTGTACATGAGAATCATCCTTTCTTGAAACAAAGAGAAAAAACGATATTCATATATAGAAAGGCGATAAAGCCGTCATTTTCAAAGTAAGAAAAAGAGAGGGCAGCGGCATAGCCGCCGCCCGGACTTTTAGATAAGAGAGATAAGCAAAAGGGGAAATGTAGAGAAATAGATCAAATCGGGAGAAAAGAATTAGAAGTGACGGGTAACGGTAGCCATAGCAGTGCCGCTGGCATCTTTCGGGGTGCAGGTAACAGTACGGTCTGTTGCGCTATAAGTATAAGCAGCGCCCCATGGGTCGGTGACATCGGTAGCTTCTGCGCCGCCCTTGAACTGGGTGAGGAGCTTATGTTCGGAACCGTCGATGGATTTATTGGCAGCAAGACCGGTGATCATCGTTGCAATGGAATCCGGAAGAGTAGAATCGGTAGACATGGCTTCATAAGAAAGCGCAGCATTCGCAATGGCTTCCATATCCTGGTTCATCTGTGCCATCTTACGGGTCTGCTGTGCCTGCTGGTAAGCAAAGAAAGCGCCGACGGAAAGGGCGATGATAATAGCGCAGGCTACGAGGATTTCCATCAGAGTGAAACCTTTACGTTTAGCAGATTTTTTGAATTTGTCACGGAAAAGAGAAATTTTTTCAGCAATCATAATGAAATATCCTTCCTTCAAAATTAATGTCCCATAATACCAATATCATCACCGGAAATAGAATCATTAAATGAACCGGTATCATTGGTTTTGTTGTGACCATTACTCCAAACAGCAAAACGACCAGTAGACGTATTGACACTAAAGTGGTAATCGTTACCCCATGGATCTTTCAAGATATCACTGGAAAGATAAGGGCCATACTGACCATCCTTTTTTGTCAAATCGTCAATGCTTTTTGGAAAAGAACCAAGTTCAAATTTGTACTGACCAATCGCTGTAGAAATCGTGGCAGTATCGGTTTTGGCCTTGTTATACCGGCCGTTATCCAGAATGGCACTACCAAGGAAAATAGCACCAACTGCCAGAGCAATAATAATGGAACAGGCAACTAAAATTTCGACAAACGTGAATCCTTGTTTTTTACTACAGAAAAAATTTGAAAAATCGTACATCAACCAATAGAATCACCCCCTCTCAATGACGAACAACCTTTATAAATGAACATGGACAGGGTTAAACACCAGAAACCTTACCCATGTAATCAAACATTGGAACCAGCGTGAAGAGGAACATCATAACAATAAGAAGACCCATTGGAAGCATGACAATGAGTGTAATTTTGGTAGATACCGGATCGATCATGTTGTTAATCATTCGCTCATAGTACTTACAGTCATGGTCAAGAGCCAGTGTCATATGATTGGATTTTTCACCGGCATTGATAGAAGCTAAAAGCATGGAATCAAAGATACCGGAGCTGTTATTCCGATTCATAGCACTCGCCAGAGTATTGCCTTTGGCAATATCTGCACGAGTACGGTCAATGGCATGGGCCATATGACTGTTATCAACCACTTTGGATGCCTGCGTTAAGCTGTCTGATATGGTCAGACCAGAGGAAAGCATAAGACCCATAATAGAAGACATCTGATGCTGTAAAAACGCATGATGAAGCTTTTTATAAATCGGAATTTTGAGTTTCCAACCGTCAATCAGGGAAATATGAGTAGAGCTAAACCATTTCCAGAGTTTGAAACATCCAAACAAAACAACCAGAGTAATAGGCCAGTAATCGACCAGACCATTGACACAACCTGTAATGAAACCAACAATCCAGGGGAGCTGAATCCCTGATTCGTCATACAGTTTGATATATTCCGGAATCGCAATCTTGATGTAGGCGATCGTCATGATCGTCATCATGACGGCAGCAATTTTCGGTACAAACAGAGCATTTCGAACCTTACTGTAGAGGTTATGTTGAAGCCACATCAGTTCAGACAATCTGAGAAAAGTATCAGTCAAACGCCCTGCCCGATCCCCAGCTTCAATAGTCGGGGCAATCATACGAGGGAAAACAACTTCCCTTTTAAACGCTGCACCAGTAGTTACACCACCGGAAAGGTTACGAGAGATATTTTTAAGGGCTGTACCCAGTTTCTTATTAGTCTGCACATCTGCAATATCCAAGAAGGCCTGCTGCATATTGCTTCCGGAATTAAGAAGCATATACAGCTGGTCAAAACAGGCGTACAAATCAGACAGGCTCGGCTTATCTGCACCAAGGAAGGAATTAATTTTATCCAACAAACTCATGATTTAATTTCTCCTTTTTAACATTTCACCGGACAAATCTTCATCCGGTTCAATACGGCTGAGAAGTTCTTTCAGTGATACGGAGCCATCGGCCACATGACTGATACCCTTATCCCAGAGGGATTTGAAATGAATCGTCTTGCGAAGATAAATTTCAATATCGATAAGGCCATGTTTTTCAGAGAAATAATCACGTAGGTAGTTATTGAATGGGATAATCTCAATAATCGGGATACGACCTGCAATGCCTGTAGAATCACATTCACTGCAACCATCAGCAACATAGGAAATGGGATCACCGTCTGAATCCTTTTGAAGCAGAGCGATATCCTGCTTTCTAAAGAGCTGTAGCATATCCTTTGGAATCTTTACTGCATGCTTGCAGTGAGGGCAGAGAGTAGAAAGAAGTCGCTGAGACGCAATCCCTACGATTTGTTCTGAAAAGCCTGATACATTGACCCCGATATCCTGCAAACGTCTAAAAACAGATACAGAATTGCGGACATGAAGGGTAGTGAAAATCAAATGACCTGTCTGAGCAGCCTGAACAGCTGTCAACGCTGTTTCGGCATCTCGTGTTTCACCAACCAGCATGACGTCAGGATCCTGGCGTAAACTGGAACGAAGACCTCTTTGAAAGGTATAATTGGTTCTTTCATCTTCGGCATAATGTACCTGAGATTGAGCAATCCCATCAATATACCGTTCGACCGGATCTTCAAAGGTAGTAATAATATAGTCATTTGTCTGATTCAGTTCATTAATCAGAGCATATAAGGTAGTAGTTTTACCTTCCCCAGTAGGGCCACAGATGAGAATAATGCCGGAAGGCTTGTAAATAAGGCTTTCCAACATCTGACCTTCTTCTTTAGAGAAGCCCAAATCATAAATGGTAGGAATCGTATCACTGGTAGACAAAATACGAAGAACCACTTTATTTCTTTCTCCATCACCGCCAAAAGGCATAGTGGAAAGACGAATATTTTTACCCAGGAAAGTGAAGCGACCATCTTGCGGAATCAGGTTATTGACGTTGATCTTTGCATTTGTCTTATAAATACGACAAATCATGAGTTCATCTTCCCTGGAAAGAGTGAAACCACTGTCACGTAATTTACCGTCAATACGGTAAATTACGCTGGCACCATTACGATTTGGCGTGATATGAATATCACTGGCACCCAGTGTGATAGCACGTGAGATGATATCTTCACTCTTTTTGGTCTGTTCTGTAGTAACTTTAGCTTCACTTTTAACAGTGACCTGCTGGCCCGAAAGGGTAGGAATGAAGTTCTTTTTGTAATGAGCGACATAACCGGCATAAAAGTTGTTGTACTCACAGGAAAGAAACTTCACTGATGTAACTTCCGGGAATTTCTTCCGAACAATTTGAAGAATGACCTGAGAATCAAGGAAATTCTGTTCAAACTGAGAAGTAACGATAGTCAGAAGATGAGACGTTTCATCATAGGACAGGGGCATCATATACCGCTTATCCATAATGCTGTCATCCAGCATACCCAGAACTTTAGGCGGAATCACTTCACTGGCGAGCATACCTTTGTATTCATCGATCATGGCAATCACCTCGGCAGTTCTGATTCATCAAGATTATCCAGAAGTTGTTCAATATAAGGAATCAGTTCATCCAGATCGGTTTTATCCGAATCACTGGTCGGTTTAGCTTTCAGTTTCTTCGCATAATCCTTGTTGGTAGATGATTTAGAAGAATCCTTTTTCACTGTTTCTTTCTGTGTGGAAGGAACATTCTTAACAGAATCTTCCTTAACAGCTACAACTTTTTCATTTGCCGGAGCAACCGTTTCGCTGCCTTTAGGAGCAGAAGATTTTTCAGAACCTTCGGACTTCACCATGGTAACGGTTTTAGTCGGATTATCCGCATCGGTATTGTTAATAATTTCAACCTTCACGGCATCCGATTCGTCTGCCTGTTTAGATACCACTTTTTTCTCAGTTTTCGGTTCTGCTTTAGTAACTGCCTTTGGTTCAGCTTTCTGCTGAACTTCCTGCTTTGGAGTGGCATTGTCTGTCTTGTTGATAGCCGGAACTCTGGTTTTCAGGATATAGGAACGATTCACGTTAGGTTTACTGGCATCGGAAGCGTCCTTTGAATCTTTTGAACTGGAAGCAAAGCCAGGTTCCAGATCTTTCACAATGACTGTAGAAGAATCATTTTTTACAGTATTCACTGGCTTTTTCTTTGCCAGTTTTGCTTTTTCCTGTTCTGCTTTGGCACGTTCAATTTCATAATTGGCATCCATATCTGTACGAGGATTATTCATCTCGTTCATTCTTTCTGCACGGAGTTTGTTTAATGTATCATGCAGATTTTTAGTGGAAGTCTGTGTTTCTACTCTCGGACGGCCAAATTCGTCATAAACAATCTTCGGCGTGATAGCGATAACGACTTCAGTATCTTTCTTTTCAGTAGACCGAAGTTTGAACAATTCACCCAGAATCGGGATTTTAGATAAGAATGGAATCTGTTTGATGGATTTGATTTCTTCATTCTTGAGAAGGCCACCGATCAGAATGGTTTCACCATTCTTCACACGTACCGTAGTTTCTGCACTACGTTCAGAAATCTGCGGTGCTTTGTTGTTACCGCTTTCAACCCACTGTGAAATAGTAGAAACAGACGGTTTAATTACCAGTGTGATAGTCTGTTTATCCATTTCGTTGATTCTCGGCAGAACTTCCAGTTTAACGCCTACGTCTTTATATTCAACCGTCATAGTCGTAGAAGAATCGGAATCCGTAGAATCAGAAGAGGAAGTGAAGACAGGCACCTTGTCGCCCATCAAAATAGTGGCTTTTCTGCCGTCAAATACGGTGACATTCGGACGAGCCAGGACTTTACCATTAGACAACGTTTCTTCATGTTGACCGGAAACTGAGAATTTAAAGCCGTTATAACCGCCAATAGAAGTGTCCTTACTCCATGGATTGGAGAGATAGGAAAGTCCAAGATTACGGCTGTTTCCTTTAGACAGTTCCACAACCATAGCCTGAATATTGACCTGCTGAGAAGCTACATCTACTTTTTCAAGTTCCTGTCTAACCTGATACAGCAGACTGGAAGAACCGGAAACTGTCAGTGTGTGATTTTCCTTGTCTGCCATCACCTTATCTGCTTCCGTCAAAAGAGCGATCTGTTTAGCAGCGGTTTCCGGATCAATATGTTTGAGTTTAAAAGTCTCAATAGAAGACATGGAATCTGTCGGAGCAATAAGTACCGTCTGCTTACTATCGTCAAGATATTCATAGGAAAAGTCATTACTACGGGATAAAGCACGAAGAACGGTATCAAAATCGGTATCTTCCATATGCATAGCAATGGTGCCGTCCAAATCACCATTAACAATTAGATTTTTATTGCTTTTGTAACCCAAAGCTCGAAGAGCTTCCACCAGCGGAGTTCCCGGAGCAAAATCAACAGAAAATGCCAGAACTGAAGTGGAAATATTACAAGTCAGCATTAACGCTGCCAATGCAGCGGCTGTAAACTTACCAGGTTTCATAAGTTAGTTCCTCCCTATTTAAGTGCAATAAAGCTGCCATCCACATAGGCACCTTTAGCAGTAACCGCACCAACCGTACCAAATGCCGTATCGCTGCCACTTCTTGCAGTAACCGTCTGATTACCACGGCCCAAAACAACCACATCAGGGGGCAGTACGCCGATAACATTCACTTCATTTGATTCGGTATAATTAACGCCCACGTTACCTTCAAAACCCTCAGAACGAGGTGTAAACGGCATAGGTGGAACGCCTGGGGGAGTAGGAGTACTGACACCTTGTGTGCCACCCATACCCATTCTTGCAACCCCGGCACCAGCACCAGTTACACTGATTGTTCCAAATGGATTTGCACTTTCGGCATAATCTGTAGAAGAAATAACAGGAGAAATGGTATCAAGATTAATAACCGGAATCTCAGGAACATTGGATGGTGTAACACTGAGAAGCATATTGTAAGAACCAAAAATACCAATAGATAAAACCATACTGGAAGCATAAGCAACGATTTTCGGAGTAAAACCTATTTTTCTCAAAGCAAATGCCCCCTTACTGGAAATAAATATTGTATTCAAGAGTAGCTTTCATAAGACAGCTGGCACTTGAAGACTTTTCATCATTCAAAGAGAAAGAAGAATTGGTAATGACCACCAGATGATTCTTTTCAAATTCATTCAGAGCAGACATTAAATCATTCCATGTGCCTGTCAGAACTACCGTACTCTTTCTATATTTGACCGGAATTTTCTTATCCGGTTTATCTGTCGGAGCGTCATTCTTGACAGATAAAATAGTCAAATTATGAGTTTTGAGTAGAGATAACTGCTCAGATTGAACAGAATCAATATCCGAGAGCTTACACGGCTTCAAAACCATGTTATAGAGCTTCGTAGCGTCCTTATAATCGAACTTCTGGAACCAGTTGCTTTGAGCGGTATATTCTGCTTTCTGGTGTTCATTTTCGGCTATTTTTGTTGAATAAATCTGGGAAAGGAATACAGAAGAACCGACAGAAACAACAGACAGAAGAACCATCATCATCAATTTCTTTTTAAAAGGGGATTGATCTTGCATAAATGCATTAAACATTATTTATTCGCCCCCTTATTCTGTGGCGAAGCAGGTGCTTTAGCAGGTGCTTTCACTTTAGAAACCGCATCAATGGTAAAAGAGTAAACGCCTTTATCAAAAGAAGACTGTGTGACAACACACTGGAAGCCTTTCCCAAAATCCATGCTCGAAGCGAATGTATCTGCCGATTCCTGGGAATTAGCAAATCCTTTCACTGTATAATGGCCCGGAATGATTTTTATGTTTTCAATCATCACGTCACCAGGCTTGCTTTCAGAAATCTTCGCAATAACGGCGATGGTATTAATCTCATCAGGGCGAGCCTGTTTCATCGTAGCAATGCCTTTGGAAAGGTTTGTATTAAGCGTCTGTGCCCTGTTAAACATATCCTGAGAGAACGTAGGAGCCGGATCAGACAGATACGCATAGGCACATAAAGCACCGGTAACAACTGCACCGGTAAAGCAGAAAATTGTCAAAGTAGAAACTACAAAGCTAATGATGGGACGATTAAACTCATAACGAGCTTTTTCAGTTTCACTTTTTCTCAAAAAGTTTCCGTAGTTTACCGAAAGCACCGTTTACTTCACTTCCTTCCGTCTCTCTATTCGTACCTTTTGTTTTTACGGTACTCATATCTACAACACAACCCGCAGACACCAGAGCGTCTTCTGTATCAGATAAAGATTCATTCGCAAGATTAATTTTCAAAAACTCTTCCGATCTCTCAATAATGACCAGATGGCTATGTTCAAGAGCATCCTGTAAAGGGAAATACTTTTCTGTAAGACCGGCAAAGTATTGAAGCATAGCATCATTACATGTTTCCGGTAAAAGCCAGCTCATAGAGCCAAATTCATTCATAGCAGTGATTAATCCATTACTATGAATAAAAAGTTGTCCCCGACTGGTATCAAAGATAGGAAGAAAAGTACTGGAAACATCAGTCACCTTGAACAACGTAAGACCCAGATTGTTACAAGCCGTCTTCAAATTATCCAGGAAGACCGTAGGGATATAACAGGAAGAAGCGGTACAGGTATCGTCTTCATAACAGCTGACAAGAGATGGTGTGTAACTGTCATACAGTTCCGTTAAACCGTCCGGAAGATTATCTTTGCAGAGAGAAAGAACTCTATCTTCCTTATCTGCCAGCGTCTTATCTGAAACATCTCTAAAAGAAGACAACGCAGCTTGCCATGTCTTATACACCAGACCACTTCCAGGAGCGAAGACAACAAAGAATCTACATTCTTTGTCTTTCTCGACATTAAGCACAGACTGTAAAACAGTCTGTGTTCGTTCCGCATCGCTCAGATCGTCCAGCAGAGCAGCATGGTTATACTTCGTGTGATCAACAACAGTCACATTGTTTCCCTTAGCGTTTAGTCGTGTAACAGATAATGTGCCATTTCGTAAAATGAGTACAATATCCAACCCAATCCCCCCTTGGCTTTCTACATAAAGTAAGAAATAAAATAACATTCATAATAAATAGAATTGAAATATACTCATGATTCAAATGAATCATTTTTTTGAAAACATCATTACAGGAAATTCTTTTTTAGAGTTATAGTTATATATTTTTATTCTTACTGTTCCACTCACAGGAGATGAATGAGTGGAACGTAAGAATAGGAAAAGAGGTACATAAACCGGATGGGAGGTCCGGTTATATATAAATCAATTACGGAATTTCCGTAATTGATTAACAGAGGGTATTATGACGATTCGCTAGAACGTTTCATCATAAGGACGAATACGAATATCCGTATTCAGAATGACATTGAACTGAAACCCTTCACGAACGGTTCCAGTAGGTCGAAGGTCTTTATTGTTTTCCTTTACCATGTCATTAATACCGGAAAGCAATTCAGAAATAGCCGCTTTCTTGGCATCCGTACCAGCAGACGTATTATCATCATCGCTGGAAGAATCAGAGCTGTCATAGGAGAACCCATCAACGGCCCCAGCCATAATCGCACCTTCCAAAATGCCACGCATTTTCATCCAGGAATGACGAGTGTATTTATCTTTCAATCCGGAATACCCGACACCATCGATCGCACGATAATCCGGTAAATCAACGGAATGACCATTAGGGAAAATGATACGATTGAACGAAATATCTATACGCCGTCCATTCATACTCATCGGATCCCCGATGAGTTTTGAACCGGCAGGAATGAGAAGATTATCACCGGTTACACTGTCAAAAACGTCCTGACGGACGATAGCAATAATGGTGGTTGTCATGTTATCTGAAATCACCGGAGTGAGAAGAGTGGCCGGAATGACTGTACCGGCCTGGAGTACTTCGGAAGCACTCGCCAGCTCGTTGTAAGTGCCACGATAATACGAATTGCGAGAATAGGTATTCCGATTGTTATACCCATAAGCACTGACAGGAGAGGAGAGAACAGGCATGGCAATCACAATAGAAGCCCCCAGCATCAAAGGAATAAAAATCTTTTTCAGCATGAATTACCACCGCCTTGAACCATAACCATAGTTATTAGAAGAACCATTATTCACGACCTGGATGTAATCATCCTGGAAGTTATTCTGGCCGTCCGAATCTTCTGTAACGCCATCGTTGTAATACTGATTGGCCGGACTTTCGTAAGAGTTATTTCTTCGATTACTGGAAGAATTTCTTGACTGACGATCCTCTTTCATATCAAAGAAAATATCACTCTGATTGGCTTTTCTTTCCTCAGTGTAGGAACGCTGTTCATCGGCAAGCTGGCGTTTATAGTACGCAGCCTGAGAATCACTCTGGTACTTCTCATATGGTGTTAAAGGGGCCGGTTGAGAAGGAGCCGATGGAGCAGAAACGGAAGGACTGCCACCACCAGACGAATAGGAGCTAGAGGGACGACCATACGTAGAAGGACGAGTTCGTTCTTTCGGCACAGCCCTTGTATTTCCGTTTTCATCCACGTAGTAATCATTGCTATCAGGTAGGCTATCGGACGAACCAGTACTGCCATTGCTGCTTGCCTGCTTCCTTGATTTGGCCCCATTATTTTTTGTATTCCATTTTTGATTTCTGGCTCTTTCTTCGGCTTTCTGTAAGTCACCTTCGCTAAACACATCACTGGCGGTCTGTTTCGTTTCTATTGGTTCCTTTGGTTTGGAATGACCACAGGAACGGAAGGTAATACCGACACCGACAATCATAAAAATGCCAACTACATACACCAGTAATTTGTTGATACGTTTTGCTTTTTCCGATTGCGGAGAAAGATCAACGCCTTCTTCTGGCTGTTCTTCCTTAGATGGAAATTCAACCTTTTCTTCATCCGGGGGTTCCGGTTTTTTGAAGCGATTCATGAAACTCATCGAGTGCCACCCCCTTGTCTATCAGGAGAATGATCCGGTGCATTTTCATCCTCTTGTCCTTCGTCCTCAAGGATGTTTGCAAGGCGATTTAAGGAATCATCTGCCGGAGCCGGATTACTTGCTTTGATAATGTCCAGCTGCTCTTTTTTCTGCTTTGCTTCCATCTTCTGTTTCAAAGAAATAGGAGCCATTTCATGGAAATCTACTTTCTGATTCTGCTTCCTTCCGGAAGAAACAGACTTCGCAGCCAGCACCACATTCGGATCCTTGTTCAGCTTAATTTCATCAGGAGAAGGAACCTTATTGGACTTATCATCCTTTTCAAAAATGAGGTAAGACTTCTGACTGAATACCATAATGATTCGATCCATCACCCGGTCAACTTCCATGAAATTTCCTTTGAGACGATAGTTCACCATTTGAAGTTTCGACTTGTCGTATTCATCAAAATAGAAGAGTACTGGCATGTTCTGAGTGTTGTCTTTGGAAATCTCAATGTATGTCTTTCGGCCATCATCAAAAACAGAAAGTGGAATGTACTTATTAACTACATTCTTGTTCTTTTTCACTTCATAATGCTTATTGATGAGCTTTGCACGACGGATCGTTTTTAGTACTGCCTGGAGTTTTGCCTGCTCTTCTTCTGTCTTCTTTCTGAGGGCCAGAAGGCGAGCCTGCTCATCTTCGGCTGGGTAATTCCACTTAACGATAAATGCCAGATCATTGTTATATGTAGTTACAATTAAGCGGTAACTTCTCTGGTTGGTATTGATGATAAAATTGGTGGCAGACTGGGAACTCGGCTTGATATACACATGGCTGGTTCCGGCTACACTGTCCTTTTCTACAGACCACTGCACAGTATTGCCAGAAGCAATTTTCTGCACTTCTTCACCAGGTTTCAGTTCAATGTCTGTCACGTATCCAAGCCGTGCATTAACGAGAAACTGGTTCACTGGGGAGTACTCATAGACAACCGCTGTACCATCTTTAGATACAGGATCATTAATCAATCCTGCTTCATTAGCAGAAGCGGAACCGGCCATCAAAAGAGAAGTCAAAACAAGAGAAATAAGAAGTTTATTCTTCATTATTTCTTGCCCCCTTCCTGTTCTTTGGCATAGTGGAAATCCGAAATAAATAATCCGATCGGGTTCAAAGCCAATTCCTCTTTTTTGGTAATTGGCTTATTTTCAATGGTAAAATTTCCGGAGTAATAATAGTCAGTTGGGTTAGGGCTGGCACCGGAAGTTTTGGTCTCTTTCCAGCGGACAGCATACACATTTTTCTGTCCAGAAACAGGCAGACAGGAAAGAACAGTTACACGAGAAATGGTATTTCCGATCTCGCCGGTAAAGGAATCAAGGTACAGCTTTTTATACTTCCCAGCTGCTTCTGGTGTCATGAATTTAACGGCTCGATTGACGTTAGACTGCATGACTTTTTTGTCCATCGGAATACTTCTCATGTTCTCTACAAACCTGGAAAGGAAGTAAGAAATTTCCGCATCAGTAGGTTGAACATTCTTCTGGGTAAGGGCACCTAATGACTGTACATAACCGGTTTCTTCATCCACATGAATCACGTATGGGATGAAAGTTGATTTCGTCCCAATGTAGGTAATACAGAGAACTGACAAGGCCACACAAGCCATCCCTGTATAAGCAATACGCTGCCATTTCACGATCTGACGATCCTTCATGGCGAAAATTTGTGAAAAGGCTTGAAGCCCTTTGTCTTCATTCCCTGCATAAGAGAAATCAGACTTCTTACTCTCTCCCATAAGACACCTTCCTTTTGGAAAATAAGAACTAGAGACGTGAATATTTATTTTGACATTGTATCTCTATCGTGCTACCATCTTGTTAGAAAATTTATTAACTACGCTCAAAATCACGAGTTAAATCTTACCTGAATTATACGCTAACTACCGAAGAAAAATAAAGTCTAATAAAATTGACTTGAAACATAAAAACAAGGGGAATGATATATATATTTAGAATATAAAGATTTCATAAAATATCGGCGGTAGGCTGAATTAGTAGCAACTACCGAAGAAAAATAAAGTCTAATAAAATTGACTTGAAACATAAAAACAAGGGGAATGCCCACTGATGCACAGAACGCCCTTTCCCCAATATTTCATATTGAGGAAAGGGACGTTCTATGCGTGGGCCCCCCATTGCATGGAGCTTACGGCTGTACCAGCCGTTTGAAGTTACGTCTGCTAATCGCAGACAGAAAAAAAGGTGCAATCATGGGATTCTACTCATCACATATTGAAATGGTAAGACCTAATGTTATGATGTCTCACTACGGATACATCACCCGAAAAGGCAAATACGCCAATCGCCATGATTTCGTTTTTTCTGAATCAGGAAACATGCCCAAATGGGCTAAAGACGAAACCGATTACTGGCAAACCGTTAGCGATAAAGAGATGGATCTTGAACAAAAGATAAGAGAAGGAAAACGAAGAGAAGCTAACTACGCAGTAAGAAAAATTATCTTCGCACTCCCCAATGAAATGACTGAACAGGAAATGATTCAGTTCACCAGAGACTACCTGGAAGCCAACTACAAAGACCTTCCCTATACCTTCGTCATACACAAAAAAGATTCTGCCATTTATGGCATTGAAAACCCTCATGTACATGTCATTTTTTCAGATTATGTAAATAACGAAAGAACAGAAAACCTTGATCGAGATACCTACTTTAAGAAGCATGGTGTAAGCAAAGCAGGGAATGAATATGGTGGTGCTTATCGAACTAGAGACTATACTGCACGCCCACCAAGAGCCTACCGAAGAGCGAGGAAAGATTTAGCGGAACGCATCAATGCCTACTATGAAGAAAAAGGTATAGATAAGAGAGTAAGCGAGAAGTCACTGGAAGCTCAAATCAAGGAAGCATTACAACAGGGAGACTATCTAACAGCTGAAATATTGAAACGATCAAAGCCATTCCGGTTAAGTCCAAGGAAGTTCAAAAAATACGGAAAACTGATTCAACAAAAAGTTTTGGCTGGATGGCGAAATGTAAAAAACCTGGACGATGTACCCGATCCAGAAGTCAGAAATCGGATAGTCCAGGAATTTGAAAAACAACTCAAAGAAGAATTTGCAAACTACACAAAAACCTTTGATAAGCAACCTAGCGATCTGGATAAAATTCATGCCATTGAAGCCAAAATGGATGAACTACAAACCTTCAAGAAATTCGCCCCTAACCGTAATACCCATGTCATGGCCCGCAATGAAAAACGACTGGAAGAACTGGAAAAACAAAAGAACTGGATTCTTCTCAGAGTGTCTAATCAGTCCAGTGATAACTACTACCTTTCCAAGAAGTATGAAAGTGAAATTACTCAAAAATACCGCAATGAAGAAATCACCCATCTCATGAACGCTAGCCCGGAAGAGAAGATCAAAGAGTATGCCATAGCAGCCTATTCCATCCGAGAAATGCATAAACGCATTAACACGCTCATGAAAGAAAAAGAAGAAGTTATCCTCTTAAAGAAGCTCAGTAAACGGACTGATGGAGAAGCCGAAGCCCTGAAGAAAAAACTGGAAAGCAAGGAAAGTCTTCTCCGGTATCTGGAAAAAAATAAGAAGGATACCGAGGATATCCAGGCAGACATTGAAGAGCTTAAAACCCGCATCGATGATCTGGCCGAACGAGTACTCACACCAAAAGAAAAGAAAGAAATTTCAGACCACTTCACCCAAAACTGCAATGAAATATACAAGCTCAAAGAGATTTCTTCTTCCTATGCAACTCGCATAAAGGACGCTGGAATTGATGAAAAGTTCAGGGAAGAACATAAAAAGGAAATCTTTGAATACCTGAAAAATCTGGAACGACTAAACAAATATGACATTAATGAAAAAGCTCAAGAATCACTTTCATCCAAGGAGGGCAAAACACCGTCTTTCAAGGATGAAAGACGGTTACAGGCTGTCAACGATGCCGTACTAAAACGTATCGATCAATTCCAAACAAGCCTGAAAGAGGATATGACAAAGAACTGGGATCAGGCCTACGAGAAAGCGTTGAATGATATCACCAATGGCCTGATAGAAAAACTGAAAAAAGAAAACCGCTTCCTTACCAGTCAACTCAAAAACCTGGGGGCCTATGAACATGAAAAGCGGAAATCCATCAATGAACGATTAGCCGAAAACCAAAAAGATATCCAAAAAGTCGCCAGCTTTTATAGACAGGAAGCGGAAGAAAAAGCCAGAGAAATTTTAAAGGACTGGCGTAAAGGCAGAAATGAAAAAGTGGCTGCCCTGGCTTTGCTGCAAAAGCAGCTCGCCAGAGACAGCCACCGGAAATACCTGAACCGGGACATAGCTCGAAAGGCCAAAGAAGTTCTCAAAGGTTCCAACTGGAAGATTGATTATATCCAGTTAAGAGACGGCCATTCTCGCTTTGAGGAAGAACGGTTGAGACAGTTGGAAGAAGGGTATAAGAATGAGAATCTGACTTTCATGAAAGCCTATAACGCTCTCATCCCTCATACCCAGAAATACTACCTGGAACAGCTCATTGATGAGGAAAGCAACAAACAGCTAACCGCCCTGAAGAACCAGATCAGGGAAGAAGAAAAGAAGAAAGTTACTCTTTCAACTCCTGATCCGTCCATCGATGCAGAGCTTAACCGCTTGCACAGACAGATAGAAAGAACCATAGAAGAATACCGGACACCGGAACTCATGGAAAAGGCAAAAATCCTGAGTGAAGCCAGTGTAAAGAAATGGCCGGAAAACAGAGCCAAGGCCCAAAAGCTGGTTAAGAAGTTCAAGGCCAGAATCGCCAAAGCTCATCTGTCTCAGAAAGAAAAACGCAGAAAGAATAAAATTCTTTCCTACGCCAAATACCAGCTTTCCAAGAGAAAGCTCCTCAATGATACCGTGACCACTCGCATCCTTCAATTCAAGGATAAGGTACTACGGACAATCCCACGGAAAGAGGATTTCTACATTCATCAGATCATTAATGAAAGAACCAATAATGAACTGATGAAAAAGGAATCACTTATCCGACATGCGGAAAAAATCGTCAAAGATCTTTCTGCCGAATATCCAAAAACTACTCCTTCCGTCATGAAGGCCCAAGCAAAACTGGAAGCCTTGAAACAGGAAAAAGAACTTTTCCAGAAAGCTCAAACTACCCCTGATGTGATAGAAGAAGCCAAACAGAGGAAGCAGGCTGCTATTGACCATGCAGAAGTCAACATGAACGCTTTGAAGGAAGAATACAAAGCGTTGATGAAGGATGCAAACCGTAAACACTTATCCCCTGGAACACAGAAGAGGGTACAGAGAAATATGAGTATGCTCGGAAAAATGATTGAACGCCAGAGAAGACAAAACCAGAAAGCCAGAGAAATGCTCAGACAGAGTATGCGGATGTTTGACCCCACTTCGACCAATGGTCTGGATGAAGTTGAAAACGCAATGGACAAATTGGAAGATATGGCCGGAAAAGGATTCAAGAGGGCCAATATCAAAATATATGGGAATGATGGGATGGGGCTGTAACCCTATTCCATTCCCCAAAATTACCCAAAAGGAGAAAAAGCTATGGACTTTGAAACAATCAAATTTATCTCGCTGCTCAACAAATTAGCAGAAAAAACCAAAAATGGGTATATCCCATTTTCCAAAGCAACATCAGAAAATATCGACTGCATTTTATATGATGAAACCGAAACATACAGTAACGGCTATCCAATCATTTTAGATACATGTATGGATGAAATTCATCACGATATCATTGATACCTACAATGAAATATATGACCCGGAAGGCATTGTTATACGGCTTGTCATAGAGGATGATGAACCATTTATCAATATCACAAGCAAATACGATAAAGATGTAAACATCGTAGTAGAAAGCGGAAGATGGTACACCATCTGAGAAAGGAAATTTCCCATGGAACAGCTTTATATCACAGAAAAGCCCAGCGTGGCATTAGCCCTGTCGGACTACTTTGAACGACATGGAACCCCAATGACAAAGGAAATGGGGCACTATATCAACAGTGAAAAAGGTATAGTGATCACCTGGCTCTACGGCCACATTCTGACGGCTTATGAACCGGAAGACTACAACGAAGAATGGAAAACATGGTGGAAAACTCCGCTTCCCATGGTGCCAGACAAATTTCTCAAAAGACCAGCTCCTCAATATGAAGATCACTACAAACACATCCTTCTTCTTCTGAAAGATGCTCGTGTAGTATTCAACGCAGCCGATCCGGATCGGGAAGGGCAAGTATTGTGTGATGAAGTCACTGAAGGTCATGTAGAAGGTAAAATTTACAAACGTCTTCTCTTAAATGCACTGGATGATACATCCATCACACGTGCCCTGGAACACATGGAAGACAATGAAAAATTCAAGAAGTTATATGAAGCTGGACAAGCAAGAGAAAACATCGACTGGCTTATCGGTATGAACCTGACTCGGTTCTATACCAATAAAGCCAAAGATGCCCACATTGAAGGTGTACAATCAATCGGCCGAGTAAAAAGCCCGGCCACCAATATGGTAGTAGAGAGAGAACTGGAAATTGAAAACTTCAAACCAGAACCCTATTTCAACATCTTTGCTTATCTCAACATTAACGGACAGACAATCAAAGCAGAATTTGAAACAAAGGAAAAGGTAAAAATTCTTTCCGAAGCCGAAGCCATTGTAAGTCACTGCTCCGGAAAAGACTTCACAGTACAAGAAGTCAACAATGAAACCAAAGAAGAAAAACTAAACCAGCTGTACTCCCTTGATACCTTACAGATTGATGCAGACAAGGTATACGGTATCAGTGCCAAAGATACCCTGGCTGCACTCCAAAAACTCTATGAAGCTAAACTGACCAGTTACCCAAGATCAGACTGCAAATACCTTCCGGAAAGCCAGAGAAAAGACGCTCCGGAAATTGCAAAACTCCTCAATGAAAAACTGTCAATGGAAATTGGCCTTATCCCTGTCCAGGCCAATAATGAAAACCTGAATAACTCCACTGTCTTCAACGATAAAAAGATCACAGCCCATCATGCAATCATCCCGACCAAAAATGTACCGGACTTGAAAACGCTGAAAGATACAGAAAAGCAAATCTACCTTCTGATTGTAAGAAAATACGCTGGCATTTTTGTAAAACCATACAAATACACAATTACCAATGTACGAGGAAAGATTGAAGGATATCCATTCAAATTCCGCTGCAAAAAGGTTATTGATGATGGTTTCACCTTGTATGAACCGAAAAAAGAAAGTGCCAAAGAAAAAGAAGATATTGAACTGAAATCTCCACTGGCAACCGGCCAGCGTTTGCCAGTGAGAAAAGCTGAAAAAGAAGCCAAAACAACAGAACCACCAAAGAGATATACCGAAGGTTCTTTAATCCAGGCCATGACAAATGCAAAAAGCGATGATCCGGAATTAAGTAAAATCCTGACCAAAGTAAAGGGCATTGGTACACCGGCCACCAGAGCAGACATTATCAACAAAATCATAAAGGTAGATAAGCACATTCAAAAGAAAGGGAAAAGCCTTTACCCGACAGTCAAAGGCCGAACCCTTATAGAAATCCTTCCTGACATTCTGAAAAAGCCTGATTACACAGCCATGATGGAACAGAAACTCACAGGAATTGAGGAAGGTACATACACGAGACAACAGCTACTCAAAGATGTAGTTGCTTTCGTCCAGGACATTGTAGGTTCAGATATCAAAATCATTAACAAACAATACCCATGCCCGAAGTGCCATAACGGTTATCTGCAATATAGAAAATTCAAAGATAAATATACAGGTGATATGGAAGAAATCTTCTTCTGTAACAGCTGCGGCATTGGCTTCCCAGCAGAAGACCAAAAACCAAAAGTTGTTATTTGCCCAGAATGTAAAAAAGGCCTTCTCATAGAAAAGAAAGGCAAATATGGAAAATTCTACGGCTGCACCAATTACCCTGATTGTAAATATGGCATCCGAAAACCTGAATATGACAAATTAAAAGGTTCTAAGTTTTGATTTCATGATTCACTTTTTCAAAAGATGCCAGGCTTACCGCCTGTTTATCTCATAGATTCCTATTCACAATACATTTAGAAAAGAGGTGATAACTATGGACGATGAAGAATTTGAAAACCCTGATCTGATTATTCCACCAAACGTCAAAATCATTGATCCGGAAACACTCAGTGATGAGGAGAAAAAAGAGCTGCAAAGAATCATCGAAGAGACAGGTGATGAACCATCTACCGATGATATGCCACCGGAACTCTACCCTGAATATGAAGTAGAAGATCCGTTGCTTGCAAATCTTGAAGATACCAACGAATAAACCAATTACTCACTATATTCTCTATAGTTCGCCCCGAACAATACACCGATTCGGGGTAGAAAGGAAAGATTACCATGAAATACTCTATGACCGATAACGCAAAAACCACCAGACAGAATGTCAATGCAGAAATCATCAAAACCCTGAGAGAAGGCGTATATTCTGACAGCAAATTCAGAACAAATATGAATGAACTGAAAGGTGTACTGTACAACCCAATCACTCAGACCGCTATCGGTGATAAAAAAGTCATTGAAATTCTGGCACAGGCTGAAAAAGTCACCGACCCACGCTTTGTAACATTTAATCAAGCTAAAGAACACGGCATGCACGTTGTCAAAGGAGCCAAATCCATTGATACCGTCAACTTCACAGTTGAAGAAAAAACCAACGAAGATGGTAAAAAAGAAGAAATCGCCAAAGGTAGAACAGTCAAATACTTTGACGCTAAACAGGTAAGCGGTATGGAAGAACTCGGTGAACCGCTTGGTGCATACAGTGCCATGGATGTAATTAAACTGACCAATAATCTGAATAACCGTGTAAATGAAGTATACAACGGTCAAGTAAAAGGCTATGAAAGAAGCGAAAAAAACGGTGAACATAGAAATCCACCAATGCCACTCGTACCAGCTAAACTCCAGGAATTTATGGATAAAATGGACGAAAAAACGAGAAAAGCCTACGTGGTATACACCTATTCCATGAGAAACACCCAGGAATTTATGGGCATGAACAAGCAGTTTGATAAAGAATACCTGTCTGGCAAAGAAGGGGAAAAATCCGAAGCTCATAACATTGAACCGGAAGAAAGAGAAATCCGTAAAGAGTTCCGTGAAGTTCTGGGAGCATCTCTTCTGGCACGTGAAATCGGAGATAAACCCATTTTCGATGCGTATCTGAAAAATAGAGAAGTCGTAGCAGATAAACTGGCTTCCATCTACGAAAAGAACCCGGAAAAACTCTCTCATGATATGCAGGCTGCCATTAAATCCAAAGAAATGGTCAAAGAAAAGGTCATGTTCATGACTAGATCCAGAAAGAGCAAAGAAGAAATCAAGGCCATGGAAGAAGATTTCAAAAACAACCCGGAAAACAACGGTAAAACTCTTTCCGCAACCGACTACTACCACTACACCGCTATTGATGTACAGAAAGCAGAAGACCGAATTAAGAGCAATGATGCTATGAAGTCCGTAGTAGAAACCAAAGCCATCCAGAAAGCAAAAGAAACCTACGCCAAAACCCTTGATACCCAGGTTAAAAACCTGGAACTGGCCGGGCCGAATATTGCAAAAATCAGCACCGCACTGGTCAATAAAATTGCTGAATCCAGAAAGAATCTCGGCCTTGAATCAGATCCGAAAACGTTCATGAAGGACTATACCGAAATTACCGAAAACAATTTCGACACAGACAAATTCGGTAAAGAAACCATGAATACCAAAT
>ULTU01091855.1_pt1 | contig 26343 bp, 23 predicted proteins | sample 1957861 | NCBI WGS metagenome assembly ULTU01 (sample SAMEA4835742, study PRJEB28245) | human gut metagenome | biome: gut microbiome; material: fecal sample | place: Denmark | collected 2008
GAAAAGGTGGTAAAATGGCATATTATTCTGAGGAAATAATTGAAGAAGTTAAGGCTGCAAATGATATTGTAGATGTTGTCTCGAATTATGTGTCTCTGAAAAGGAAGGGTAATAATTATTTTGGCTTATGTCCTTTTCATAGGGAGAAGACACCATCTTTTTGTGTTGCAGCTGAAAAGCAGATTTATCATTGTTTTGGATGTGGCAAAGGTGGCAATGTTATTAGGTTTGTCATGAATGTGGAAAATATTAGTTTTAAAGAAGCATTAGAAATGCTTGCTGAAAAAGCCAAAATTGACTTACCGTCAGATGATGTTCAGGACCTTGGCATGTCTCAAGACGAGTTAATCAAAAGAGAAAAAAGCAAAAAAGATATGTACGAAATAAATAAAATTGCTGGTAGATTTTTTTATGACAATATATTTAAGTCTAAGATGGCACAAGATTATGTGCAAAAGCGTTCGATTGATATTAACACTGTAAAAAGATTTGGCTTGGGATTCGCACTTGATGATAATGGTCTTAGTAAGCTTTTAATTTCTAAAGGTTTTAAAAAAGAGGAAATGCTTGCGACGGGACTTGTGGGCGAGTCTACAAGTGGTATTTTGTATGATAAGTTTAAAAATAGGTTTATGTTTCCGATATTTGATATCAGAGGTAGGGTTATTGCTTTTGGTGGAAGGTGTTTGGAAAGTAGCGAAGTTATGAAAGAAAAACATATTCCCAAATATGTAAATTCTCCTGAAAATCTTATTTATACTAAAGGAAGGCATTTGTATGCACTAAATTTGGCACGCAAGTCAAATGAAAAGATGAAGAAGATTTTAGTTGTTGAGGGGTATATGGATGTAATTTCACCACATCAAGCAGGAATTACAAATGTTGTTGCATCGCTTGGTACTGCATTAACGGAACAACAAGGAAGGCTTTTAAGACAGTATGCTGATGAGATTATACTTTCGTATGATTCTGATGCTGCTGGCCAAACGGCTATCGAAAGAGGTCTTGAGGTATTAAATTCGCTTGGGGTTTCTGCAAAGGTTTTGCAAATGACTGGTGCAAAGGATCCGGACGAGTATGTTTTGAAATATGGACCAGATAGATTTAGAAAACTTATAGATAATAGTATTTCGTATGCAGAATATAAAATTAAAAGGCTAATGGAAAATTATGATTTGGAGAATCCTACTGATAAGATTAAATTTTTAACGAAAATGTCTGAAGTTTTGGCAAAGATTGATAACAATATTGAAAGAGATATTTACGTAGATAAATTTTCTAAAGAGCTTGGCGTTGGCAAAGAAGCAATCTTAGCTGAAATAGAAAAGAAGACTCTTAGAAATAACGTATCTAATAATCATACACATATAGTTAGAAAAAAAGTAGGCGGTGAAGTTTCACCAAATAATAAATCAGCATCTAAACAAAATGAAGATTTAATTATATATTTGCTTTCTAAAAAAGATGAGTCGATATATAAAGAATTAAAATCTAATATTTCTGTTTCAGATATAAAAAATGACATTCAAAAGGGCATCATAAGTAAATTGTATGATTTGTATGAAAGCGGACAAATTAATAATAGAACTATTGATAGTGTTTGTGAAAAAGAGGAAGAATATGATTTATTAGCTGAAGTTCTTATGAATGAAAATGTAAATGAAGATATACAAAAAATATTGTCAGAAGTGATAAGAAACTTTAAATTAGAAAAATTAAAATTAAAAAAGGAAGAGCTTATTTCAGCACTTTCTGGGACAATTACAAATGATGAAAGGGAGTCATTAGAACTCGAACTAAGTAATGTAATAGCAGAGCTTGGTAGGTTTATGATTCGTAAGTAAATGGGAAGGAATGGTATAAAATGAGTGAAGAAATGAAAGATCCAAAAGAGATCGCAAAACATTTAATTGAGATCGCAGGAAAAAAGAAAACAATTACTTATAAGGATATTATCGAAGCACTTGAAAAATGTCAGCTTGAGGCAAATCAAATCGAAAAAATCTATGAGGAACTTGAAAATGCTAATATTGAGATTATAGAAGATAATGATGAGCCTAATTTTGAAGATTTAGAAGACATTGAAGATGACGTTAAAATTGAAGATTTTGATGCTCTTGATATCCCAGATGGTGTTAGCATTGATGATCCAGTAAGACTATATTTAAAAGAGATTGGTAAAATTCCTCTTTTATCTGCAGAAGAGGAAATGGAATATGCTAAGAGAATGGCTGCTGGTGATGAAAAGGCCAAAGAAAAGCTTTCAGAAGCAAATTTAAGGTTGGTTGTAAGTATTGCTAAAAAATATGTTGGTAGAGGAATGTTATTCTTAGACTTAATTCAAGAGGGTAATCTTGGTCTTATAAAGGCTGTTGAAAAGTTTGATTATAGAAAAGGATATAAGTTTTCTACTTATGCTACATGGTGGATAAGACAAGCTATAACAAGAGCTATTGCAGACCAAGCAAGAACTATTAGAATTCCTGTGCACATGGTTGAGACAATAAATAAACTTATCAGAACATCTAGACATCTACTTCAACAATTAGGTCGTGAACCTACTATTGAAGAAATTGCCGCTGAGATGGAAATGCCAGTAGATAAAGTAAAAGAGATTAAAAAGATTGCTCAAGAGCCAGTTTCTTTGGAAACGCCTATTGGAGAAGAAGAAGATAGTCATTTAGGTGATTTTATTCCAGACGACGATGCACCATCTCCATCTGAACTTGCAGCTTACACATTACTTCGTGAGCAATTAGATGAAATCATTAACACATTGACTCCAAGAGAAGCAAAAGTATTAAAGCTAAGATTTGGATTAGAGGACGGCAAGTCAAGAACTCTTGAAGAGGTTGGCAAAGAATTTAATGTAACAAGAGAGAGAATTAGGCAGATTGAAGCTAAGGCTCTTAGAAAATTACGTCATCCAAGCAGAAGTAAAAAACTTAAAGATTATATGTAAAAAGTAAAATGTTTCCATTTGACTTTTGCTAAATACATTAATATAATAATGATAATCTAATCGATTTAACGGAGGTAATTAAATATATGAAAATATTTTGGAAAATTGTGATTGTTGTAGTCATAGTTGCACCTATTATAATTTGTTGGAAAACTTTACAAACTGTTTGGGATGACGATGAGTTAGCTAGTTCAGGCGATGATTATTCTTATCGTTCAGGCGATTTGCAACAAATAAAAGATTTAATAAAAGAAGAGGACAATAAGGTAACAGCAAGTAATTTGGGTGATGGAGTAGAGTATGATGTTACAGGAATTAATATAATTAGTAAAGTTTACGAAAACGCAGAAGTTGCTATTAGTTTAGCAAATGTTTATAAAGACCATGATGAATCTTCTGAAGTTTTAGGAAAGCTTGAAAAAGGTTCACTAATTACAATACAAAAATATGACAATGGCTGGTCAACTGTTACAAATTATACTTTGTCTGGTTGGATGAAAACGGAAAACATTAAACTACCAGAAACAAGTAATAGTATGACTCTTACAACAAGTGGAGATTCTAGAACGGGTACTGTTAAAGTTAGCGATAGCCTAAATATGAGAGAATCTGCTAGTACAACTGCTAAAATTATAAAAAGTCTTACAAATGGAACAACGGTTACTATTCTTGATTCTTCAAACGGCTGGTATAAGATAAAAGTTGGAGATACTACTGGTTGGGTTAAATCAGATTATATAACACAAAATTAATATATTAAGGGGTTTTTAAATGCTAATTTATTTAATATTTAGCATTATAGGTATTTTAACTGGACTATACTTGGAGTTTACTCTGAGTATGGTCCTTTATTTTTTACTTTTGCTTTTTTGTTTATTTATTTTGAAAGCTAAAAAGCTTGGAATACTAATATCTATGTGCTTATTAATTGTTTTTAATTTATATACATCAAGTCTTATTAATTCTTACGATTGCAGGTATATTGACGGAAGCTCGATTGAAAGTGAGTTTGAAATAGTTTCATATAGAGCTATTAAGGATTATTATGATAAATATATAGTAAAGTCAAAAGAAGGCAATAAGTTTATATTATATTTGCCTCATGGTGATGAACTAAAGAAAGGTACACTAATTAATTTAAGCGGCGAATTTAGGCTGCCTGATTTAGCTAGAAATACAGGTGGTTTCAATTATAGAAGATATTTAAATTCACAAAAAATATATGGAATTATACGTGCAAAAAATTATTACGTATCAAACTTAGCAAAATTTAATTTGATTTATTATATTCAAGATGAAATTTACAAATCATTTGCAAGGCTTTTTCCTAAGGATGAAATGGGATTAATAATTGGGATGATGATAGGAGAAACAAAAGACATATCTGAAGATGTTTTAGAAAATTTTAAAACTACTGGAATCACTCATCTGATTGCAGTTTCTGGATCTAATGTTGTTTATGTTGTTGTTTTGGTACAGTTTTTATTTAAGAAATTTTTTGGCAAGCGAGCTACATATTTTATTTCAATATTTTTTCTAATTCTATTTATGCTAATTTCGGGAGCATCAGCATCTGTGTGCAGAGCAACATTAATGATAATTTTATCTATTTGTGCAGATATATTTTTCTTAAAATCAGATACTTTTTCAAATATTTTAACATCTGCTTTTTTCTTAATATTACTTAATCCTTTAGTAATTTATGATGTGGGATTTATTTTGTCTTTTGGTGGAACTCTTGGAATTGTTTTATTTTCTAAAGATTTTACTAGGCTTTTTAAAAGATTAGGAAAACTTAATGAAACTTTGAGTGTTACTTGTAGTGCACAACTTATTTTAGCGCCAATAATGATGTATTATTTTAATACATTTTCGATTTTATCTATCGTAACAAATATAATAGTTGTGCCGATTTCAGGAAGTATAACAATACTTGGTTTTGTTGTCTTTATAATTTCTAAAATTTCGTTTCCTATTGCTAAGTTAATAGCAAATTCTTTGTATGTTTTAGCGACATTTACTATATGGGTAGCAAATATGTTTTCGAAAATTCCTTTTTCTTTGATAAGGACTATAACACCAAATGTTTTTGAAATATTTTTGTTTTACTTTGTGGTATTTTATTTTGCTAATTTAAAAGTAAGAGGCAAAAAATATAGATTTATTGGAGAGGCGCAAAATAACGAGACAAAGGTTACGAAAATGCTTGCTAATATAAGACCTATATGGGTTATAGCTTTTATTGTAATTTTTGCTTTTTCAGAAATAATTTATTATAAAATTCCTAGAAACTATCTAGATATAAGCTGTATAGACGTTGGACAAGGTGACTCTGTTTTAATTGAAACAGATAGCAGAAAGTTTATACTTATAGATGGTGGGGGGAACGAAAATTACGATGTTGGTGAAAATATACTGCTTCCTTACTTACTGGATAGACGAGTTTTAAATATAGATACAATTTTTTCGTCGCATTCGGATGTTGACCATTTGAATGGTATTATTACGGCTTTAAAAAATATGCATGTTAACAATGTTGTTATTGGTAAAGGTGCTTTAGGCTATGAAAAGGTTTATCGAATTGCTGAAAGTAAGAATGTAAAGGTTATTGAAGTGCAAAAGGGTGATGTTTTAGAAATAGGAAATTTGGTTTTTGAAGTATTATCGCCAAGTATGGAATTGGACAATAATAATGTTAATGATTATTCGTTGGTTTTCAAACTTATATATGGAAAAAAGAGTATGCTTTTTACTGGCGATATTAGTGCTGTGGCAGAACGGCAAGTTATATAATGTGAAGTCGGATATTTTGAAAGTTGCTCATCATGGGTCTAAGTATTCTAGTGATGAGGAGTTATTGAAGAGAGTTAGACCGTGTTTGTCTTTAATTGAGGTTGGGAAGGATAATAGATTTGGGCATCCAGATTCAAATGTTGTAAATAGACTTAGGAGGTATTCTGAAGTTTATACGACAGCAGAATGTGGCGAAATTCGAATTAGAATGTATCAAAATTCCATTAAAATTATAGAGTAAGGTAATTTTACCTTTTAAGATAAAAATCTTTATTTTAGAAATTAGAAGGCAGGGCAGTTAAAGTTAAAGAAATCCTGCGAACCTTGATAAAACTTTTATCCGCTAGGTTTGTCAAGGTAGTATTGCTATCGCAATCTCCACCTTGACAAAAAACGCTACTAAAAGTATTATCAAGGTCCGCAGGATTTCTTTAACTTTAACTGAAGGGTGGAAAAATTTGAATATTTTTTTAATTTTTGCAAAAAATACCTTTAAATAAAAGGAGGAGTTTGTATGCCAAAGTTTATGAGGTATTTTTTGTTTGGATTTGTTTTTATTTTAGGAATGTCTGTTGGTACTTATTTTGGGATTGATAGGAATAAAACTATATTGCAAAAGGAGGATAAGGTTAAGGAGATTGTTCCGGTTCAGGATGTTGTTATACGAAATACGCAATCGGAGAAAAGTCCTGAGCCTCAGGTTATTGAAACTGTTGTTGATGAGACTAAGATATCACCGTATGCTAAGTTAATAATTGAGAAGAAGTTTACTAAGTGCGGTCATACTACGGTTGAGGTTATTGATGTTCCGAATGAACTGATTAATATGACTGAAAAAGAGATTATGAAGATGTATGAAAATTGGGAGATTCGTGCATTTAATTCTAAGGAAGTGTCGTTATATAGGGAGATTGCAGCTAATTGCAATGATCATTTTGTTTTAAAGGACAAGGGTGGTTTTTTGGCTATATATACTAATGTTAATGGTGATAAGATGAATTTGAAAGAGGTAACGGATATTGATGTTTCAAATTTGCCTTCTGGTGATATAGAGAATTTGAAAAAGGGAATTTATGTTTATGGTCAAGATGAGCTCTCGAGTATTATTGAGGATTTTAATTCGTAAATAGTTGACAATAATATGCACATTATGTATAATGCTTTCGTAACGATGTTTTTGGATGTGCCTATGTTTTATGGAGGTGGAGATAGTACTAATTCGTTTCTTGTTGCTTGAACTGCACTGACTTGCATGGAGGGGGATATGTTATGGCAGATAGAAACAAGGTAGAAAGGGAACTTAAGTCTATTTTTACTAGGAAATGGAAAGAACAGGAACAGAAAGAGGAGTGTCGAAAGAAGAAGATTAAGGACTTGGCGGATGAAGCTGTTTTTTGCATTGTTAGCGAGATGAAGAAGACGGCAAATTCTTTGAGTAAGGGCGACAAACGGCTGAATAAGGTTACGATTAAGGTAGATAATGCTTTTTTTATTTCTGCCAAGAGTCGTAATTTGTATTCGAGGTTTTGCTATACTATGAAAAATCCCAAGACTGAAAAGTTTTGCTTTTCAAGTTCTTTGACCCTGAAAACTCAAGAAGAGGAATCTTTTTTTATTCAAGCTGTAATGGCAAAGCTTCCTGACGCTACTACTTATGCGGTAAATTGCGTGGATGATAATTCATTCTTCGCGGGTAATCATTATTCCTTTGAGATTACGTTGAATTTCGAGATGTAAATTATAAAAAACCTGTAATGGATATGAATGCCGTTACAGGTTTTTTTGGTTGATTGTAGAAAGATTAGAAAATAAATCGATTGCAGAATAATATGCAAAAACGTATTTTAACAGTTTAATCAAAATAAAATTTTTCAAAACAGTTGACAATAATTATGGATTTATGTATAATGTGACAGTCGGTTATGAACTTTTGAACTTGCCCGTATTTTTGGGGAGGTGAATTTTATTGTAGGGGCAATTTTATTACTCTATTTTCAACGTTATTTTTCGACTTTTAACAGGAGGAATGAATTATGTCTATTTTTAAGAAACGTACTCGTATGAACTCTGGTACTTCTATTAACCATGAAACGGAGGTTTCAACTGTTATCGAAGCTAACGCTATAACAGGAGATGCTTCTGGCAATCATGAAGCTGAGACTTCAATTGTTTCTGACGTTAACGCAACGACCGAAAATTGTAGTGAGGTGCAGTTTATGGATAATAACAATAAAACTATTGAAAAATTAAAAGATATCCTAGAGAAAAGGTGGGAAGAACAAGAAAAAAAGGCAAGTATACCTTATGAGGAAATGTTTCAAGAACTTGTTGATGAAGCAGTTTATCTAATAAAAGATGGCTGGAAGTCAAATGCAGAATTTGGCTATAATTACCAAGAACGAGTAGACGATGAAGTTACTTTGAAAAAGTATGATGCATTTTTTGTTTCTGATGAGAATCGTAGATTGTATAGTAATTCATCTGCAACTACGTATCCAAAAACAAATAAGTCTTGTTTCTTTGAAACTCTAACAATACCTACTGTGGAAGAGGAACAACGTTTTGTTGATTGCGTAATGGCAAAACTTCCTCCAGAAACGAAGTATGAAATGTTTGTCGAGAAATGTGATGGCTTTTCAGCTGGCAGACATTACACATTTGCAATCACGTTTCCTGCTCCAAAGCGAAGCTGACAATAAACGTAAGAGTTTAAATCAACTCTTGCGGTAAATATATTTAAAAAGAGAAAGGCTTACTTAGCGATGTCGCTTAGTAGCCTTTCTCAGTTTTTATTTTAGTACTAAATTATTTTACAGTAACTTTGTTATTTACTAAAACCATTTTAACTTTTTGATTTGGTATTAGTTCATTTTTTAATAAACATTCTGCAAGTTCGTTTTCAATGTATTTTTGGATAGCTCTACGAAGTGGGCGAGCGCCATATTTTGGTTCATAGCCTTTTTCAAGTATATATTCTTTTACTTTCTTATCAAATGTAATGAATATATTTTTTTCAGCAAGTTCATCAGTAATTTCTGAAAGCATTAAATCGACTATTTGTAGCAATTCATTTTTATTAAGTTCATGGAAGATTATAGTTTCATCAACACGATTTAAAAATTCTGGTCTGAATGTTTGTTTAAGTGCAGCTTCAACTCTTGCATCAACAAGACTGCTTTCTTCACGATTAAATCCAATCCCGTTGCTGTTTAGATTTGAACCTGCATTTGATGTCATTATAATTATTGTATTATCAAAATTTATAACTCTGCCTTGAGAATCGGTAAGTCTGCCATCATCTAATACTTGAAGCAACAAGTTAAATACGTCACTATGTGCTTTTTCTATTTCATCAAATAAAATAAGCGAATATGGATTTCTTCTAACTTTCTCGGTAAGTTGTCCAGCATCATCATAACCAACATATCCTGGAGGAGAACCGATTAATTTAGAAACTGAATGACTTTCCATGTATTCTGACATATCAACTCTTATTATTGCTTCTTCAGTTCCAAATAATTCATAAGCTAATGCTTTTGCAAGCTCAGTTTTACCAACACCTGTAGGTCCAACAAAAATAAAAGAAGGTGGACGTTTTTTAGATTTTAAACCTGCACGATTTCTTCTTATAGCATTTGAAACAGCAGACACTGCAGCATCTTGACCGATTAATCTTTTATGCAAGTTCTTTTCTAGGTTTAGTAGTTTTTCTGCTTCTGTTTCTGAAATTTTAGAAGCTGGAATTCTTGTCCAAGTTTCAATTACTTTTGCAACATCTTCAATATTAAGTTCAAGCTCAACATTTCCTTGTGAAATTTCAGCTATTTGATTTAATATTGCAGTTTCGTGTGATTTAAGATTAGCTAATTTTTCGTAGTCCGGAGTTTTATTTGGGTCGTCTGAATTTTCTTCGTTTTCTTTTTCCTCTTGAACTTTAGCTAAATCTTCTTTAAGTATTTCCAAAGTACTAAGTACTTTATTTGTTAAATTAACTTTTGAGCAAGCTTCATCTAATATATCTATAGCCTTATCTGGCAAAAATCTATCATGAGTATATTTTTCAGACATAATCACTATTTGACGAATTAATTCATCAGAAACTTTTACATGATGATAGTCTTCGTAGTAACTTTTAATACCAGAAAGAATTTTAATACTTTGCTCAATAGTTGGTTCTTCAACCATAACTGTTTGAAAACGTCTTTCTAGCGCTGCATCTTTTTCGATATATTTTCTATACTCTTTAAGAGTAGTAGTACCAATTATTTGTATATCTCCATTAGATAAAGCTGGCTTTAAAATATTTGCTGCATTCATTGTATGATCTGCATCACCACCAGCGCCAACAATATTATGAATTTCATCTATAACAAGAATAATATTTTTAGCAAGTCTACATTCTTCTATAAGAGCCTTCATACGTGCTTCAAACTGGCCCCTAAACTGAGTTCCAGCAACCATAGATGTCATATCTATTTGGTATATTTCGCTTTTTAAAAGTTTAGCTGGTGCGTCTTGGTTTGCAATTTTAAGAGCTAAGCCTTGGGCAATAGCTGTTTTACCAACACCCGGCTCGCCAATTAAACAAGGATTGTTTTTGGTACGCCTATTTAAAATTTGAGTAACCCTTTCTATCTCATTGTCTCTACCAATTAATACGTCAATTTCGCCATTTTTAGCTTTTTCTGTTAGATTAATTCCGTAGGTATCAAGAATTTTTCTTTTTTTAGATTTATTTTTTTCAGTATTTTTTTCGTTTTGTTTTTGTGTTGTAGATGAAGATTTTTCATCTTTTTTTCCAAACATAGATGCCATCATAGAGGCAAGAGAAGATGGGTTTTCAGAATCATTTTCCATTCCCTCAAGCATTTCTTCAGGCATTTCTATTTCAGACATTGAATCCATAATCTCGTTAAATTGATTATTTAAGTTTTCAATATCTTCTTCAGAAGCACCATATTGTTGCATCATGCTAGCAAGGGGATTTATTCCTCTTTCTTTAGCACAAGCAAGACATAGCCCATCCATATGTGGTTTACCATCAACAATTTTATTAACAAAAACGACTGCTGGATTTTTTTTACAAACCGAACATAATGTCATTTTTAATCTCCTTTAAAATTAGATTTCGCTGAATGAAAACACTCAACGTAAATTAAATATTACTGTATTTTAGCCTAAAAGTCAATGGAAATACTGTGAAAATGGTAAGATGGAGTAAGGTTCACAATGCACAAAATTTATTTTCGATTTTTTGTCCCTTGAAATAAAAATAATATGGTATTATTAATGGTGTTGTTGGAATGAAAGTATAATTGTAAGGCTATATGTATTATTAGATGTAGTATTGAGATGGGGGAATAATCATGGTAGCAAAAATGAGCAAGGAAAGCATTTCAAAAATGGAGAGATTATATGCAACATATAAAACGGCAATGTACAAAGAAGCTCTTTTGATTTTACGCGATCCAAACGATGCAGAGGACGTCATACAACAATCTTTTATGAAACTTATACCGTATACAGAGAATATAACAGAAGATAAACCAGGGATGACTTGTAATTTTTTAAAAACGGTTGTTAGAAATTTATCACGAGATTTTTTGAGAAGAAGGATGTATTTAAATTCGAATGAAGATTCAATCGACACTTTAGAAGATGATCATAATTTTTTAACTAGGTGCACGATTGATGTTGTTATCGAAAAAGAGTCTATTGATAGAATTTCAAAGGCGATAGAAAGTTTACCACCTAAATTAAGAGATGTAGTTTTGCTTGAAAAGGTTTTTGGATATAGCAGAAAAGAGACTATTAGGCTTTTGAATAGTAATTATGAGACTTTAAAAAAGAGAATGACTAGGGCTAAAACACAGCTACTAAAAAATTTAACGGAGGAGGATTTAAATGGAGGTAGAAAAAATATTGGCAAAGTTCGAGGAAAGAATGTTTGTAAGTGAGAAAGATAGAGAGTTTAAAATACCAAAAGAAGTTCATTTTTCTGAGGAACATGAAAGGAAAATGAAAGAGATTTTTAAAATGGCACGAGAGGAAGAATTAAAAAGAAAATAGGTGTGGGGTTGTGAGTGAAATTTAAAAAAACATCGAGCATGGGGTTGATAAAACTTTTATCCGCTACGTTTGTCAAGGTAGTATGGCTGGTGCCATCTCCACCTTGACAAAAAACGCTACTAAAAGTATTATCAACCCCATGCTCGATGTTTTTTTAAATTTCACTCACGAGAAAAAGGGACGGAGGAAAATTCTCATTTTTGAGAAAAAGGGACGGTCCTTGCAATTATTAGGCTTGTTATTTTCATCGAAGTTTTTGGGGGTAATAGTAATTTGAAGTTATTTTTCTAAAATAACTTGTATGTAAACTTGAAAAAAATTGACGATTTGTGTAGAATGGTTCTATATTGATTAAAGAGGAGATTTGTTGTATGGATAATGAAATGTTAGTTGGGGCTGTGGAGGCTTTGCTTTTTGCTGCTGGAAAGCCTGTTAGCTTAAAATCGTTATGTGAAATTTTGGAAAATGATAAAGATGAAGTTAAGGACGCTTTGCAGACTTTAGAAATGAATTTGATTGAAAGAAAGAGTGGCATCCAACTTGTGAAACTTAATGATGCTTATCAACTTGCTACTTTAGAAGTTTATTATGATTATGTTTGTAAACTTTTAGACAATAGACCAAAGCCTACTTTATCGCAGGCTGCTTTAGAAGTTTTGGCTATTGTTGCATATAATCCTAAGGTTACAAGGGCTGAGATGGAGAAGATAAGAGGGGTTTCTTCTGATAGTGCGATGAATAAGTTACTTGAATATAATCTTATTGAGGAAGCTGGAAGAATGGATGCACCTGGTAGACCGATGATGTATCAAACGACGGATGAATTTTTGAAGATGTTTGGTTACACTTCTTTGAAAGATTTGCCTGATTTGCCAAAGCTTAAGGAAGAAATTGATCAATTGGAAATTTCGGATGATACTGAAAATCAAGCAAATGAGCAAGATGATTCATCAGAAAATTTGGATGTCATGCAAATTGAAAAAGAAAATAATCAAGACGGCGTATCAGATGATTTGGATGTCGTGCAAGATAAAAGAAAAAAATAATCAAGACGGTATATCAGAAGATTTGAATGTCATGCAAAATGAAAATAAAAATAAGCAAAATGATGTAGCAAAAGAAAATGTAAATGATATTCAAAATGAAAATGAGGAGGAGTAGATGAAACTCGTTTATGGTAGAGCTGGTAGTGGTAAGAGTTATTTTTGTATGAATGAAATTAAAGAATGTCTAAACGAAAATCTTGGTAGAACGTATATATATATTGTTCCTGAGCAGTATTCTTTGGCTGGTGAGTTTGAATTATCTAATATGCTATCTAAAAATGGAACTATAAATATCCAAGTTTTAAGTTTTAAAAGGCTTTCTTATCGTGTGTTTAGCGAACTTGGTTTTAATAAAAATGCCTTTAGCAAGGCTTCTAAAGCCATGCTTGTTTATCATATAATGCTTGAAGAAAGTAAAAATTTGACACTTCTAAAAGGTGTAAATAAAAATAGAGGTCTTGTTGATACTGTAACTAATATGATTTCTGAGTTTAAACGATATAATGTTTCTTGTGAAGATTTGAAAAACATTAAAACTCAAAATAAATATTTAGAGATGAAGTTACATGATTTGTCAATTATATATGGGAAGTTTGAAAAGAGGATTTCAGAAAACTATATTGACACAGATAGTCGACTAACTGTTCTTTCAAATTTGATTTCTAAATCGAAGATGCTTAAGAAAGCAAAAATATGGATTGATGGTTTCGATTCTTTCACTCCTCAAGAGTTTAGTATTGTGTCTGAGTTAGACAAAGTAGCAGATGTAACTGTTACTTTAACTTTAGACAAGTCTGCTGAACTTTTTTCGATAAATCAAAAATGTGCAAGTAAGCTTGAAAAGTTTCAAAATGTTACGATTATTAATTTAGATAAAATATACAGATTTAAAACGAAAGAACTTTTACATTTGGAAGAAAATATTTTTAAATATCCGCCAAAAAAATATTTAGAGGATATCCCAAAAATTCATGTAACACAAGAAAACTCTCCTGACTCAGAAATTGAAAATGTGGCAAAAGAAATTTTAAATAAAATACAAAAAGAAAATTATAGATACGAGAATATTGCTATTCTAACTAAGAATATTGATTCTTACAAAACATTGTTTAATAGGATTTTTAAAAATTACAATATTCCTTATTTTTTTGATGATAAAAAAGAACTATCTATGCAACCGCTACTTACACTAGTTTTGTCTCTTTTTGACATTATCTCTAAAAATTTTGCCTATGAGAATGTTTTTAACTATTTAAAGACAGGTTTAACAAATGTAGATGATATAAATGATATTGATATATTAGAAAACTATATATTACAGTACGGAATTAAAGGTAATAAGTGGTTTAATGACTTCGAACTTGCAGATCCGAATTTAGAAAAGATAAATTTAATAAGAAAAAAAGTAATAGATCCTATACTTGATTTTAAAGATAGTTTTAAGGGCAAAAAAACTGCAAAAGAGATTGCTACCGCACTTTATCAATTTTTAGTTTCCATTAAAGTGTATGAAAAAATAAATAACACAGTCGATAGTATAAAAAATAATCCAAATGTTTCTAGTCGTGACTTAGAAATAGCAAATACCTATGTGAGAGTTTGGAATATTTTTATGGAGCTTTTAGATGAGCTTGTTGATACACTAGGAAATGAACAAATGTCTTTTGACACTTTTAAAAACATTTTGATTGAAGGTATTTCAATGCATCAAATAGGAATTCTTCCAACAAGTAATGATAATGTCATGATTGGAGATATTTCTAGGACTAGAAATTCTAATGTTAAAATACTTTTTGTAATAGGCGTAAATGATGGTGTGTTTCCAATGCCTTTTTCAAGTGAAGGATTTTTAAGCGACGATGAAAGAGATTCGCTATTAGAGTCTGGTGTTGAGCTAGCAAAGAATACGAAGTTATTACTTTTAGAAGAAAATTTTAATATTTATAAAGCTTTAACAACTCCGTCGGAAGAAATATATATTTCTTTTCCAACTCAAGATAGTGATGGTAGTGCACTTAGAGCTTCGTCTATTATAAATCAACTTAAAAATATTTTCCCTAAGTTGAAAGTAAAGAGTAATATAATGTCTGTTCCTACAGATGTTTATACTGCCAAATCAAGTTTAAACGATACTTTATATAATCTTAGAAAATATTATGATGGAGAAGAGATAAGTGAGGTATGGAAAGAAGCATATTTATGGTATTTGAAAAATAATAATACAAATTTATTAAAGGCACAAAGTGGATTAGATTATACAAATACAATTGAATATTTAGATAAAGCTCATTCTCAAAAATTGTATGGAGCAGAAATGAACACAAGTGTATCTAGGCTAGAAACTTTTGCAAATTGTCCGTATATGTTTTATTTAAAATATGGTTTGAAATTAAAAGAAAGAAAAGTTTTTAAATTAGATACACCAGATATTGGACTATTTTTGCACGAGATAATAGATAGGTTTTCAGAGTACGTAATTAAAAATAATATTAGTTTGAGAGAAATTGAAAAAGATGAAACTGAAAAGATAGTATCACAGTTAGTTGACGAACTATTGGTGGATTTTAAAAATAATATTTTTAATAGTTCGAGTCAAATGAAGAGACTAGTTGTTCGACTAAAAAGAGTTATAAAGAGAGTTATATGGGTAATTGTAAATCATATAAGAAATGGTGAATTTGAGATATCTGGAAGCGAAGTAGAGTTTGGAAAAGACAAAGGTATATCTGCAGTTGAAATTGAACTAAGCGATGGTAATAAACTTTTACTAAATGGTAAAATCGATAGAATAGATATTGCAAAAACGGAAGAAGGCAAGTTTATAAGAATAATAGATTATAAATCATACAACAAAGAACTAAAATTATCAGATATATATTATGGATTACAACTTCAACTTTTGGTATATTTGGATGCCGCTATGGAAAAAGATTTGCTTCCTGGAGGTATGTTATATCTTAAATTAGATGACCCGATTATGAAGACAAAGAAAAATATTTCAAAAGAAGAAATTGAAGAAGAGATTAATAAAAAATTAAGAATGAAAGGTGTAATACTATCTGATGCGAGACTTATAAAGGCTATGGATACTAACATGACCAATGAATCTAGTGTCTTAGATTTGTCTGTAAAAAAAGATGGTACATTTACATCTAAAGTTCCTGTTGCTACAAAAGAACAATTTACTGAGCTTAGAAATCACATGAAAAAAATACTAAAGCAAATGGGCGATGAAATATTAAGTGGCAATATAAAAAATGAACCGGTTAAAAAGAAAAGTAAATCAGCTTGTGAGTTTTGTGATTACAAACTTATTTGTAGATTTGATAAGGAACTAGGAAACAAATTTAAGATTATAAATGATTTAAAAAATGATCAAGTTTTTGAACAACTATCACTTGAAAATATGTAGAAAGGAAACGAATGGATGGAGTGGACTAAAGAACAAAAAGAAGCGATAGAAACAAAAAATTGCAAGCTTTTAGTTGCTGCTGGTGCAGGTAGTGGTAAAACAGCTGTACTTGTTGAACGTATTATTCAAAAAGTAATAAAAGATAAAATAGATATCGATAAACTTTTAATTGTTACTTTTACTAATGCTGCTGCAAGTGAGATGCGTGAACGTATTCAGGATGCGATATATAACAATATGTATGAACATCCTGAACTTAACAGACAAATTCTACTACTAAATAAAGCTAGTATAATGACTATCGATGCTTTTTGCAAGAAAGTAATTAAAGATAATTTTTTTAATTTAGATTTAGATCCCAATTTTGGAATATGCGACACCACAGAAAACGAGCTTTTGAAACTTGAAGCGCTTGACGAAGTTTTAGAAGAACTATATGAATCAGGTTCAGAAATTGTAGATTTATATAGTGATAACAAATCTGATGAAGGCTTAAGAAATCTTATAGTTAGTATTTATAATTTTATACAAAGCAGTCCTTTTCCAGAAAAGTGGCTGACAGAAAAATGTGAAATGTATAATGTTACAGACAAAAAAGATTTCGGTGAAACTATTTGGGGTAAAGAACTAATTAAATTTGCAAGAACAGAAATATTAGGCACAATAGAAGAACTTGAAACTTTAGGAGAAGAACTAAAAGACAATAGTGAGGCAACTAACTATCTTCTAACTATTCAAGATGATATTTTACAGTTAAAAGCATTAAGGATAAATAATGTTTCTTGGGATGATTTTTATGATGAAATTTCCAAAGTAAAGTTTTCAAGCTTGAAACGTGCTCCTAAAGTTGATGAAGATACTGCAGAAGAAGTAAAATCGACAAGAAACAAAATGAAAGACAAAATAAATAAATTTTTAAAAGATGAAGTTTTTATTTCTTCTTCAGATGAGATATTTTCAGATATAAAGTTTTTGCATAATACTTTAACTGAAGTTTCAAATGCTGTGATAAGTTTTGGAGAAAAATTTAAAGAAAAGAAGAGAGCAAAAAATCTTGTTGATTTTAGTGACATGGAACATATTTGCTTAGAGCTGTTAAATAACAATGAAAATGTTGCAAATATGTATAAATCACAATATGAAGAGATTTTAGTTGATGAGTATCAAGATAGTAATTTGATTCAAGAATTCATTTTAAATAAAATTTCTCGTGGAAATATTTTTATGGTTGGAGATGTTAAACAAAGTATATATCGATTTAGACAAGCAAGGCCAGAACTTTTTTTAGAGAAATATAATAGTTATAAATTACTAGATAGTGCCAGTATTAACGATAGTAAGAAAATACTTCTTTTCAAAAATTTTAGAAGTAACGAAAATATTATAGATGAATGTAACTTTATTTTTAAAAATACAATGTCAAAAGAAGTAGGCGAAATTGATTACGATGAAAACGAATATCTAAAATTTGGTGCAGAGTATTATCCTCAAAAGGGCGAAGAAGCCGAAATTCATTTTATTGAAAAAGGTTTAACTGAAGATGAAGACTTGGAAGATATAGAAGATGACATCGAAGATAAGCCACAGTTAGAAGCTAGAGTTGTAAGTAAAAGAATATCTGAACTTGTTCGGAAATTTTGAAATATACGACAAGAAAACTAAAACTATGCGTAAAGCAGAATATAGAGATATCGTTATTCTACTTAGAGTAACTAAAAATTATGCAGATAGTTTCGTTGCCGAATTATCCGCTAGAAATATTCCTGTTTTTGCAGATGTTAATTCTGGGTATTTTGATAAAATGGAAGTACAAATCATGATGTCGCTTTTAAAGATAATAGATAACCCATATCAAGATATTCCATTACTTGCGGTGCTAAGATCTAAAATAGGCGATTTTGAAGCGAATGAGCTAACAGATATAAGACTCGTTGATAAGAATTGTAGTTTCTTTGAAGCAATGCAAAAAAGTGCTGGAAATGGTAATGAAAAAGTTAAAAGATTTTTAGATGATCTCTCTACTTGGCGAGAAAAATCTAAATACTTAAGTTTAGGAGAACTTATTTGGCTTTTATATAACGAAACTGGCTACTATAATTATATTTCACTTATGCCAAATGGAAATATTCGTACTAAAAATTTAGATGCTTTATTAGAAAAGGCAGAGAAGTACGATAGTACGAGTTATCGTGGACTTTTTAATTTCATAACATTTATGGATAATTTAAAAGAGACAAATGGGGATATGGGCAGCAGTAAAAGTATTTCCGAAAGTGATAACGTTGTTAGAATAATGAGTATTCACAAAAGTAAAGGACTTGAATTCCCAATTGTATTTTTATCTGGAGCAGCAAGAAAGTTTAATAAACGTGACCAACGAAATCAAATAATAATGCATCAAGATATGGGATTTGGTGCCGATGTAATAAATTTAGAAAATAGAGTAACTTATGAAAGTATTCCTAAGATAGCACTAAGACAAAAAATAAAAGAAGAATGTTTATCTGAAGAAATGAGAATTTTGTATGTTGCTCTTACTAGAGCGAGAGAAAAGCTCATTGTAACAGTATTAGATAATGGTATTCAAAAAAAGATGGATAATTGGAGTAAAAAGCAAACACCTTATCTTGTAAGTACAGCAAGCTCATTTGCTGATTGGATTTGTGGAACAGTTCTTAGTACGACTAATGAATGGAAACTTTTAAATTGGAGCTATAAAGATGTTTTGATGTTAAAGGAAGAAGAGGATGAAACTACATTTAAGAGATTTATTTCAAATATAGAAAATGAGTTTAAAATTACCGATGAATATAAAACAATAGAAAATAAGTTTTCATGGAAATATCCTTATAGTTGTTCTACGAAGTTACCATCTAAAATTACAGTAACAGAATTAAAACGATTAGGTGACGAACTATCAGAAAATTCAATGGGAGATGAAGAACTTGTTGTATCACCTGTATTTATTGATGAAAGATTAGAGGCAGGAACTAACTTTGGTACACTTCTTCATAATGTAATGCAACGTTTAGATTTTGAAAAATTAAATTTTGATGAAGTATTAAATAGCGTAGAAGAGAAGTATAGAAAAAGTGTAAGAAAATATTTAGAGCAATTTGCAAAAACAGATTTGTATAGTGAAATACTAAAAGCTAAAAATATTTGGCGTGAGATGCCGTTTAATTTATCTATGAAAGTTGGAGATCTCTATGATGTTGATGATGAAAGTAAAAATGATGATATTTTAATTCAAGGTGTTATCGACCTGTATTACGAAAATGAAGATGGAGTAGTTTTAGTCGATTACAAAACAGATCATTTGGATTCAAAAGATGAATTTATAAAGAAATATAAATCTCAACTTGATTACTATAAAAAGGCTCTAGAAAGTCTAACTGGCAAGAATGTTGTTAAGGTATTAATATATTCTTTCCATTTGGATAACGCGATTGAAATTTTTTAAAATATTTATAAAAAAGGTTTGCTATTTAAAAACCTATGTAATATAATTGTAACAGAAACGTAATAAATGCGTAATAGGAATGTAACAGAAAGTGAGTGATACTGATGTTTGGATTTGGTCAATCTATAGGAATTGACTTGGGAACTGCTACCGTTCTTGTTTATGTAAAAGGTAAAGGAATTGTACTTAGAGAACCATCAGTGGTTGCTATTAATAGAGATACTGGCGAAGCATTATCTGTAGGAGAGGAAGCAAGACGCATGCTTGGAAGAACTCCAGGAAATATAGTTGCGATAAGGCCTCTTAAAGATGGTGTAATTTCAGATTATTCCGTAACAGAAAAAATGCTTAAATATTTTATACGTAAAGTTTGTGGCAAATTTATATTTGCTCCTACTATTATGGTATGCGTACCATCAGGTGTTACAGAAGTAGAGAAGAAAGCTGTAGTTGATGCTGCTTCACAAGCTGGTGCAAGAAAGGTATATTTGATAGAAGAACCTATCGCAGCAGCAATTGGCGCAGGAATAGATATATCTAAAGCATGTGGTAGCATGGTCGTGGATATGGGTGGTGGTACTACAGATATCGCTATCATTTCTCTTGGTGGGGCTGTTGTTAGTACATCTATTAAAGTTGCTGGTAATAAATTTGATGAATACATAATAAAATATATAAAGAAAAGATACAATATTGTTATTGGAGATAGAACTGCTGAAGATTTGAAAATCAATATTGGTTGTGTTTATCCAAGAATGCAAAGATTAGAAATGGAAGTTAGAGGAAGACATTTAGCAACAGGTCTTCCAGTTAATTTGGTTGTTAATTCTGATGATATGCTTGAAGCACTAAAAGAACCTGCTGCACAAGTTGTTGAAGCTGTTCTTTCTGTTCTTGAAAGAACTCCTCCAGAATTATCTGCAGATATAAGCGACAGGGGTATATATATGACAGGTGGTGGATGTTTAGTTCATGGACTAGACAAGCTACTTCAAGAAAAAACTGGAATTAATGTAATGATTGCAGAAGAATCTGTTTCTTGCGTTGCTATTGGAACGGGTAAAGCTTTAGATGACCCAGAAATGCTTCAAAAATTAGATGCAAAAGCAAGAACACCTAAATATTAAAAGTGTTTATAATATAAATCCTCGTTTATATATAATAAACAAAATGAGCTATATACTATTTTCTAGTACATAGCTCATTTTGTTTATTCTTTTATCATATATCCAATTTTAGTTACAGTTCCAGCGCCGATTGTTAATATGATATCATTTTTTTGAACATTATTTTTTAAATAATCAGCAACTTCTTCGATAGTAGGAATATATAAACAATTTTTTTTCTTTTTATTTATTTCGTCCGCAAGCATTTTTGAAGAGACAGTTCCATCATCTTTTTCTCTTGCTGCATATATATCTGTTAAAATAAGTGTATCGGCATTATCAAATGCAGTTACAAACTCGTTAAACAAAGCTTTTGTTCTGCTATAAGTGTGCGGTTGGAATACAACCCAAAGCTTATTATGTTTGACTTTTAGTGCTGATTCTAAAGTCGCTTTTATTTCAGTAGGATGGTGTGCATAATCATCATAAATTTTAGCACCATTTACCATACCAACATATTCAAAACGTCTGCTTGCACCGGTAAAATCTAAAAGCGAAGTTTGAATTGTTTCTATTGGGATACCGTGCGTTATAGAAGTTGCAATGCAAACTAGTGCATTATAAACGTTATGATATCCAAGAACATTTAACTTAATAGGGAATAGTTTGCTATCAAAACTGACATCAAATTCGTAATGCCCATTTTCTTGAAGTCTAATGTTACGTGCAACAAAGTCGGCATTTTGATTTTCGATTCCACAAGTTATAACTTTACATTTTAATCCCTCTACAACATCCATAGAATTTTTACTATCCGAATTTACTATTACGTATCCATCGTCAGGAACAGACAAAACAAATTCTCTAAATGCAGATTTAATATCATCTATATCTTTATAATAGTCCAAGTGATCTTCTTCAATGTTTAAAAGTGCTACAGTCTGAGGATGAAATTTCAAAAAACTTCTAACATACTCGCAAGACTCGATTATTAAATAAGGCTTATTACCAACTCTATAATTTAGATTTCCAAGTTGTCTTAAATCTGCACCTACTTGAATTGTTGGGTCTTTATGTGCATTTATAAAACAAAGCGAAATCATAGACGTTGTAGTTGTCTTTCCGTGCGTTCCACAAATAGAGATGGTTTTTTCATAAAGCTTAGTAAGTTCACCTAAAAACTCAGAACGTTCCATTTGTGGAATGTTAAGTTCAGCTGCTTTTATTAATTCAGGGTTATCTTTTTTAATTGCAGCAGTATACACAATAAGGCCGGCATTTTCAACGTTTTCAGCATTATGCCCTATAAAAACTTGTATTCCACTTTCAGAAAGTCTTTTAGTTACAGTTGATTCATTCATATCTGAACCCGTTACTGTATATCCCATGTTAAATATAATTTCGGCGATTCCGCTCATACTTGTTCCACCGATGCCAACCATATGTATTGGCTTATTTTTATCTATATCATTTAATAACAAAATAATTCCTCCAATCTTTTAATATTATAACCAAATAAGCAAATCTTTACAATAGTATATGAAAAATACGATAGTGAATTTACTAAAAATTTAGAATTAACAGTACTCCTATTTGAATAATTAGTTTAAAACTTATACTAATTAGATAGCTCTATAGTTCGTTTTGGAGACTAAAATTTGACTTTTAATGGATTCTATGCTAAAATATAGCCCGTTGGTAAGTAACATGGAGGACATATCTGGCAATAATTTGGCAGTTTATAGGAGGAGAAAACATTATGGCAGAGCTTTCTTACATGCAGACTCAGCAGTTGGCGAACATCGCGCATGGTTTTGAAATTGAGGATGGTGTAGTAGACATTATTGAAAGTTTTGGTAGTGGTAGGATTAACGGTACTTACAAAGTTACCATTAGGCAAGGTGGTATTAGGTTTGAATATTTGTTGCAGCATATCAATAACAACGTTTTTCCCGATACTGCCGGACTCATGAATAACCTTACTTTGGTGACGGAATTTGTTAGGAGAAATGGTGGTGCTGCACTTAACTATATTAAGTGTCGGAATGACGTTTGCGAAGACCATAAGAATGGGCCATATATTTTTGTCGATGATACTTCTAAGCATTGGCGCATGTACCATTACATCGATGCGGACGTTTATCCTTGCATTATCAACTCCAATCATGCTTTTATGCTTGGAGAAGCTATTGCTAATTTCTCTAATTCGCTTGATGGTTTCGATACAAAGTGCTTGATTGAGACTATCCCTGATTTCCATAATACGCCTAAACGTTATAAGGATTTGCTTGTATCTGCTGCACACGATACTATCGAGAATAATGCCAAACGTGTTATTCAAGTTAGAGAGTATGTTAAGGCGATTATGGATAAGGAGGACAAACTTGGTGTTCTTATGAATGCACTTGAAAGTGGAGCAATTCCGTATAGAGTTGTTCATAACGACCCCAAGCTTAATAATGTCCTTTTTGATAAAGCAACGGCTGAACCGATTTGCATGATTGATTTGGATACTATTATGCCTGGTACCAGTCTTTTCGATGTTGGCGATGCACTGCGTTCGATTGCGAATACTGCATCGGAAGACGATAAAACTACCGATAACGTTTCTTTCTCTACTGAAATTTTTGAAAAATTTGTTACAGGATATATCAAAGGTATGTGTGGTAAGCTCACAACCGCAGAAATTGAGCTTATTCCTGAATCGATTTGGGTAATCGCTATGGAACTTGGAATGAGATTTTTGAAAGATCATATCGACGGCAATAAATACTTTGCTACTGAATATGATGGTCAAAATCTTGAGCGAGCCAGAATTCAGCTGAAGCTTGCTGATTGTGTTTATGAAAAAATTAGCAGTGGTGAGCTTCATGGAATTGTCCACGAGATTCAGAGAAAGGTTGATGCCTATGAGGTTTAGACGCAAGCATAAGATTATTCTGGAACTGGACATTAACAATGTCGAAGACAAGAGCCTTGAATATCTGGTTAGAAACTTTAAGGCAGACATACTTAATACTGTAATTAGTTTGAACACTAATTCGGATGTAAAGAGATTAGATATAGAAGTAAGCAAAGACGTTTTTAAAACTACTTTGATTGCTACTATGTTAATTAAGATGACTAACAGAGATTTTGCAAGATTTCTCTGTACCATCTATCAAAAATATTCGAGCGATGCTTTGAGAATATTCTAATTTATTGGTATAAAAAAGCGACTTTACTAAATTTAGTAAGGTCGTTTTTTTATGCTAATATATTAAGCTTAATTCTCTAGTAGAATACATATAAAACCTTGGGTAGGCACTAGATTTGCTTTAAAAGTTTTATATTCATTTTACTATAAAGTTTAAAGTCCTAAATATTGGTAAACAAATTATATTTTTACAAAAAAAATGCAAAAACAAGCAGGATTTTAGAAATATTTGGAGTAATATTAATTTAGTTGGCATTTAAAGTGTCAACAACAACTAGAAATAGAAAGGACGTGCATTTTTAATGGAAATCACAGACGTAAGATTAAGAAAAGTAAATTCTGAAAACAGAATGAAAGCAGTAGCTTCAGTTACATTTGATAACCAATTTGTTGTACATGACATCAAAGTTATCGAAAGTGCTGATGATACTTTCATTGCTATGCCAAGTAAAAGAACTCCAAAAGGAGAATTCAAAGACATAGCACATCCAATTAATTCTGAAACTAGAGATATGATCCAAAAGGCAATTTTGGATGCTTATGCGAAAGCTGAAGATCCAGTTGCAGGACCAGTTGAAGAATAATAAAGTAAAATTTAGTAGGTACCACTTTTCGGGTGGTACCTTTTTTGTGTCTCACTATACCTTATATGCTGAAACATTTACATTACCATTTAAACAAGTAACTTCAAATCTTATCCCATAACTATTATTATTGATAAATCTAAAATCTAAATTGCTTTGTAAACTTATAGTGGCATCTTGATTTTTAGGAACATAAGAAACCGGAGCGCTATGGTGATGTCTTTCAGTAATTTCTACATTTTCTATATTTTTAACTACGTTATATAAAGTACTGCTGAGCTGACAAACACCGCCACCATATCCTTTTGTATGTGTCCCGTCACTTAAAAGAATAGTAGCTTCTTTAAATCCATCACTTGGTCCATAAGGTCCAACAGTATCGTTATAAGAAAAAGTTTCTCCAGGTTTAAGAATAAAACCGTTTAATCTTTTACAAACTATCTCTATATTGTTTATTCTGTCTTTTGTGCTACCTTTTAATGGAGTGGAGTAAGAAGCAAGTTTTGAAGCATTATCTGTTGTTTCTGGAATAATTTCATTAATATCAATAATCTTACTATTATCAGTAGAGTCGTTATTATAATTTGATTTATCATCTTTATCGTTATTATCTACGCTTTTATCTACATTTTTATATTGTTGAACGTAATCATCATAAGATAACCTTTCAGTATTTAGATTATGATTGTTTGTATCTTGGCTTGAATTACCAGAAGTATTTGGTACATTTTCATCATTTTGGTTATTTTGACATGAAGTTAAAAAAAGTGAAGTGAGCAATGCCATCGCTAATAAAACATATTTCAATTAAATCACCTCATAAATATTTTTAGCCGTTTTAGAAAAAATATTTTATAAAGATTTCAAAATTTTTTACCAAATATCTTGTAAAATTATGTAATCTGAATTATAATATTCGTGTAGCGATTTGAAAAATAACGTTTTTAGTGATTTATAGAGTAATAGAGGAGGAAAAGCATGAAAAACTTTTTGTCAAAATATTGGAAAAAAATTTTAATAGTGATAGCTGCTATTTTTATTATAATGAATATTATGAGTAAGTGTGCTGCACCACATATTTTAACAACTGAATATGCCAAATATGGTTCGGAGCCAAAGGATAGTGTAAAGATTAATGCTGGTGAAGTTATATCAAATGTTACAAATGAGGTTAAAGATACACCACCTATTAGTGAAGAAATGGTCAGGATATGTTTGATTTTGGCAGGAGGATTACTACTTGCATGTATAATTTCTGATTTAACTACTAAAAAGGCTCCAGCTAAAAAGAAGTAACATAAGCTTTACATAATGTTTTATTTAAGAGTTTCTACATACAGAAGCTCTTTTTTATTTGTACCATAGAGTAAAATGATATGGGGAAGATAATTTATTTCTAGTTATAAACGAAATATGTACGTAGAATAAAAGCAGATTATAAAAATAATTAAATTTTTTAAATCGTAAAAATAGAAGACTTGACCGGGGTAAAAGTTTATAAATAAATATATATATGAGGAGTTGTAAAATGGTAAGAAATGAAACGTTCCTTGAAAGGACATATAGAGAAAACAAAGATACTATAAAATTTGAAATGTTAGCTAAAAACTTTAAAGAAATACAAAGTTTTTAAAACTTTTTGAAAAAGAATTCAAAAATATTACAATTTTTAATATAAAAGTACAAATTGAGATAAACTGGAAAGATAAGAG
>ULTU01092696.1_pt1 | contig 26258 bp, 23 predicted proteins | sample 1957861 | NCBI WGS metagenome assembly ULTU01 (sample SAMEA4835742, study PRJEB28245) | human gut metagenome | biome: gut microbiome; material: fecal sample | place: Denmark | collected 2008
TTCATCTGCATCGCACTCGGCGGCGGTGTCGGCGCCGGTGTACTCGTGAGCCGTGCATTCGGCGCACGCAACTATGAGCGTATGAAAACGATCGTGTCGACCTCACTCATCAGCTTTCTGGTCCTCAGCCTCGTCCTCGGTGGCCTCGGCTTCGTGCTCTCCCGCCCGATGATGCGCCTGCTCCAGACCCCCGCCGACATCCTCGACACGGCGACACTCTACCTCCGCGTCTACTTCCTCGGTTTCCCGTTCCTCTTCATGTACAACATCCTGTCGAACATGTTCACCTCGATCGGTGAATCACGCGTTCCACTCGCGCTCCTCATCTTCTCGTCCGTGCTGAACATCTTCATGGATCTCTGGATGGTGGCAAGCCTCGGTATGGGCGTTTTCGGTGCCGCCCTCGCAACCCTCATCTCGCAGGGCATCTCCGCCGTCTTCTCACTCTTCATCTTCCTGCGTCGCATGCGTCGCTATCCGGGCCGCTTCACCTGGTTCGACCAGCAGGCGCTTCGGTCCATGCTGGAGATCGCGGTTCCTTCGGTCCTCCAGCAGTCCACGGTCTCGATCGGTATGATGATCGTCCAGGCCGTCGTGAACCCGTTCGGTACCCAGGCACTCGCCGGATATTCTGCGACCATGCGCGTGGAGAACGTGTTCTCGCTGATGTTTGTGTCGATCGGCAATGCTGTCTCCCCGTACGTTTCACAGAACCTGGGCGCGAAGAAAACCGATCGTATCCGAAAAGGCTACCGCGCTGCACTCCTGCTGGACGTCTGCTTCGCCGTGCTCGCCTTCGTCGTCATCGAGACCCTGCATACGCAGATCTCCGCCCTCTTCCTCGGTAAGGACGGCACTGCCCTCGCGTATGAAGTCTCCGCAGGCTACATGAAGTGGCTCGGTTACTTCTTCATCTTCATGGGCATCAAGATGGCTACCGACGGTGTGCTCCGTGGCCTCGGCATCATGAAGCCGTTCCTCATCGCAAACATGGTGAACCTCGCCATCCGTATGTCCGTCGCGCTCATCTTCGCCCCACGCTTCGGCATCGCCTTCGTCTGGCTCGCCGTCCCGGCCGGCTGGTTCGCAAACTTCCTGATCTCCTACGCTGCGCTTCGGAAGAACTGGCCAGCTTAAGTTTTCATGATAAACGGTGCAAATCGCGCAAGACGCTTCTCTGCATCGGCATACAAAAAACGCTGACCTGCACTACGCAGATCAGCGTTTTTTCACTCTTAAGAAAATCTTAATGGGGTCTGACCCCATTAAATTTTTCTAAACAGACGCATAGTAGGACTCGATCAGCTCACAGTCCATGATGAGGACGTAGAAGATGTTGCCATAGTAACGGTTCTGGACGATACGGCCATGGTCGAGTACCGGCTTTGTGCTGCCGTCCTTTTTCACGAAGTGGAAGCGGACATAGTCATTGTCTCCTCTCGTCTTCGCATCGATCTGCTGCCAGATGCTCTTTTCGACCACCTCCTGCTCATCCGGTCGAATCAGTTTACGGAAGTGATGGTCGGTGTACGCGAGGAGCTCCTCGAAATCACGGCAGCCGGCGAACTGCACGAGCTCATGATTTGCGAACAGGATCTGATCATTGTCCGGATCCGCTCTGTATATAAGGAAGGCACCCGGAAGATGCCGGGACACCTCCTGCAGTGCGAAGCCGAACTGGCTTCGATGCTGCGTCTCATAGGTACTCTGGTACGCGGCGCAGCTCTGCTTTCCATGCAGCTTCACGGCATAGAGCGCCATATCCGCGTAGCGGATCAGATGCGAAATCTCGCGCTGGTCCTTCGGATACTCCGCATAGCCCAGCGAAATGTAGAACGGATAGCAGTTGCCGTTCGCACGTACGTAACGCGCTGCGCTGGTGAAGGCCTCGATTTCCGACTTCGCTTCCTCGGCCGTCTTTCCGATCAAAACGGCAGAAAATTCATCACCGCCGCTCCTGGAAAGAATCGCATCTGTGCCAAAATACTGCCGCAGGTCCGCAGCCAGGGTTTTCAGCGCCTGATCCCCGACATCGTGCCCATAGAGGTCGTTAATGAACTTGAAATCATCGATATCCATCTGCATGCCCACACACGGCAGTGATGAATCCGCCTTCATTCGCTTCTGTACCGCCTCATCAAATCCATGGCGGTTCAGAAGACCGGTCAGCGGGTCCGTCACCGATAGCAGCGCCAGCGCATCCCTGTGACGTCGGAGCTGAAGCATCGCGAAGCTGAGTCCCGTCAGTGACAGGATGATGCAGATGCCCAGGATGAGGTACGGCACCATGATCCACCGACGATTCCACCCCTGCTTCGGCATGACGGATAGACAGAAGTTAGTTCCCTCCATCTGGAACTGGTAGTTCACCGGATTCGTCAGCTGCGCTACAGACGAAGACACCTGTGCCTGCTCGTTCGAAAGTGGCGTGCTCGTCATCGTCAGCTGATAATCGTATCCGAAATCCGAAAGTGCCTTTACGGTATCCTTGAATATCTCCGGCACACGGATGATCACGATGGCGAAGCCCCAGAACGTCCTGCTTCCATCGGCCTCCCGCAGATAGACCGGATTCCGAATCGCGATGCCCTGTCCTCCCTGCTTCAGTTCAAACGGCCCCTGCATGGTGATGACACCGTGATCCCGTCCGTACCGGCAGATTTCTCCTCGCTGTTCATCCTGAAAGAGATCGATCTTCCCGGCTTCATTGCCGGTCTCCGGATAAATCTCCGTGACGATCCCGTCCGGTGCGAGCTGAATACTCTGCACGTAGTCGGTCATCAGATTGTCAGCCACCTCTGAGAAAGCATTAATCTTTCCCGCGTCACTGAGAACCACCGATTCCACGGCATCCGTGATGGCGATGCCACGCCCGAGGTCGTTTGCCAGACGATTCGCATAACTGATTGTATTCAGCTTCGTAATTCGCTCCATCTGCTCACGATATACTGTATATGAATGATATAAAACCCCCGCCAGTATCAAACAGCTGGCGATAAACACCAGTGCCGGATAAATCGGTACTCTGAACGGTCGTTTTCCCTTCGGATCCAGACGCGCCGAATCTCTCTCCTGCCTTTCCATGTTCTCCTCTTCTACCTGCTGATTTATATATGGTCTTACGTACGCAGCATGCCGATGGCCCGATCCGGGCGCAGCCCAGGCGTAAGGTGCAGCCTGCACACATCTCGAGACGTACGTCGTCCGGTGACAATGCTGCGACAAATATCATATATTTTAAGCAAAATCAAGCAGATTACAAGAATAAAACAAATTTTAATCATAGTGAATTCTTATATCTTCTATAGTAAAAGAAAAACGCTGACCGTCGCTACCAGATTCGCCCCACGACCCAGGATACGGATTCTCCGAAATCATGCACCAGGATATTGCGTTTTTCCCCTCCGCATGCTATCGTAACGCATGCACAATTAAATACGAGTGTTATGTCGCTCCGGACTTCATGCGCTGCCATCGCAGCCACCGGCGTGATACATCCTTCCCACTCGCACAAAACTAAAGGAGATTACAACATGAATCATCACACAACTTCACGCAACATTCTGTCCATCGTTCAGGCCGCTATGATCGCCGCACTCTACATCGTATTGACCGCGCTCGCCGCAGGCTTCGATCTCGCAAGCGGTGCCATCCAGGTTCGCTTTTCCGAGGTGCTGACCATCCTCCCATTTTTTACACCGGCTGCGATTCCAGGCGTCACCATCGGCTGCCTCCTCGCGAACATCCTGACCGGAAGTGCCCTGCCGGACATCATCTTCGGCACGCTCGCTACCCTGCTCGGCGCACTCGGAACCTATGCGCTCCGAAAGCATCGCTTTCTCTGCACGCTCTGTCCGGTCATCTCGAACGGCATCATCATCCCGCTGGTTCTCCGCTATGCCTACGCGGTCCCTGGCGCACTCTGGTTCCTGGCACTGACCGTCGGCGCCGGTGAGCTCATCTGCTGTGTCCTCTTCGGCAGCATCCTCATCGCCGCTCTGCTCCCGCACCGCGACCGACTGTTTAAGTAATCACCATCCTGTGATCAATGCTCATCCCACTGGAAGAGATCGCTACAGCTACACACACTTGTCTCTTCCAGAGCACGGGCTTCATCACTGACAAACAAAGCGCTGACCTGCTACCACGCAGATCAGCGCTTTTCCTATATAATCTCAGGTCAATGTCTCCGCCACAACTCCGCACCGCCCCTGTCAGTTTCTCGAACACTTCTCCGCGTCGATGGCAAGCACAAACATCAGTGCATCCAGTGCATCGTCCGGATCCCGCACATCGATCACATAGGTATCCGTCATGTGGAACAGCTCCTTGCTGACCGTCGCTACCAGATTCGACCCACGATCCAGGATACTGTAATCCCACTCCATGATGGAACCGTCGACATGCCAGCCGTTATAATCGATGTTGTACTGCGGCTTCAGAAAGGTGAATTCCTTACTGAGACAGCCCACACAGATCCCATGCTTATAAAACTCGAACTTCGGCAGGAAGGTCAGCACCCGCTGCACGACCATCCCGATTTCACGCCCACCGGCATCATAAATCACCAGCTTATGTCCCCAGGACAGCTGTCCCTTCACCACATAAACCGTGTTTCCCGCCTCATCATAGATATCATAACTGTCAAACCAGGAAAAAAAGCGCTGCTTAAATAAAAGTTTCATCGTCATCTCCCATACGTGGCATCCACATAAGTACTGTTCTGTATGTCACGATACCTGAATCCAACCGGGCTGCATCACTCCCAGCCGTCTGGTATCCTCTACATAAAATGATACCATATCTTTTCACACGAACTCGTAAACTTTATCCGTCGGAATCCTTACGAAATGACTACATCAAAATAACGCAGGCCAATGCAGGCTTCTCTACTGACGTCTCCACTCGCCCTCATTAAATGTCCGCTTCAGGTCCGCTCTGCACATACATCACTGTTCTCATATCACTTCTAAGCTATGATATCTCTCCATGACAGGCGCTGAACTGCCACCCCGCAGATCAGCGCTTTTACCTTATATGGCATGCCAATGCAGACTCCTCTACTGTCGTCTCCGCCCGCCCTCGTCAAACTGTTGCAGTTATATCCGCTTAATATTAAAATATCCAGATTTTATCAGTTATAACTGATAAAATCTATTTCTTCATACGCTTTTTCACTTATATTCTGATATAATGGAGTCACAGAACCAATATACATTCCAGCTTTCACGGATACGATCGTCCGTGATCAGCTCCATCTTATACTGCGAAGGAGGCGATACTGATGATCAAACGAGAACTCTATATGCGGCGCATCCGTCCTTTTATCGGCGGCGACTTAATCAAAGTCATGACCGGAATTCGCCGAAGCGGAAAATCCGTCATGCTGGAGCTTGTAAAGCAAGAACTGCTCGAAACCGGCATCTCCGAATCACGGTTTATCACGATTAATTTCGAGGACCTCCGAAATGCTCCACTCTGTAACGCCGAAGCATTGCATGCAGAAATCCTGCGGCGTGCAGAGAGCATTCAGGGAAAAGCCTATCTGTTCTTCGATGAAATCCAGGAGGTTCAGGACTGGGAAAAGTGCATCACCTCCCTCCGCGTCGCACTGGATTGCGATATCTACATTACCGGTTCTAATGCAAGACTTCTCTCCGGTGAGCTGGCCAGCTATCTCGGCGGTCGCTATGTGGAATTCGTGATTTATCCCTTCTCATTTTCCGAATTCCTCGAGCTGTATCAGCCCATCGCACCACAGGCCACGCCGGCACAATGCTTCCAGAAGTACCTGCTCGCCGGCGGCATGCCTTACCTTGCGAATCTTCGATACGAAGACGCCCCATCCCGACAGTATCTGAACGACATTTTCAATTCCGTACAGCTGAAGGATATCATCCAGCGCAATCAGATCCGGGATGTCGACCTGCTGGAACGCATCCTCCGCTATGTCATCGTGAATACCGGAACCAGCTTTTCAGCCAGCTCACTTTCGAAATTCCTGAAAAGCGAACAGCGCAAAGTCTCCCCCGAGACGATCCTCAACTATATCCGCTACTGTTGTGATGCCTATCTGATCTATCAGGTGAACTGCCAGGATCTCACTGGAAAACAGATACTCAGTACAAACGAAAAGTACTACATCGCAGACCATGGAATACGCGAGGCTGTATTCGGTGGCAACATGCGGGATATCAACCTGATTCTGAAGAACATCGTCTTCCTCGAGCTTCTCCGCCGTGGCTACCATGTCACTGTCGGCAGATCCGGAACCCGGGAAGTCGACTTCGTCTGCGACCGCCACGGCGAAAAGCTTTACATCCAGGTCACCTACCTCCTGGCAAGCGAAGAGACCATCACCCGCGAATTCGGCGTTTATGACCGCATCCGCGATAACTACCCGAAATACGTCGTCTCCCTCGACGAATTCGACATGAGCCGTAACGGCATCAAGCACAGAAACATCCGCGATTTCCTCCTCGCAAAAACCTGGGAATAAGAAAAAGCGCTGACCTGCCACCCCGCAGATCAGCGCTTTTCCTCTTAAGAATCGTATAGTAGCTCGACTCTTTTTATATCTTACTCACCCAGATAATATCTTCCGTATGCATCTGCTGCCTTCATCGCTGCACATACGCTCTCCGGTGTTACCTCGAACGGCATATTATGAAGCGTATCATTCTCCGCGCAGGCTGCTGTAGCCACTGCCATCAGCTTCTCGTCAGTTACTTCAGTGATGCCCAGTTCCTTCAGCGTTACCGGAAGGCCCAGTTCGATACACCAGTTGATGATATCCTCGAGCTCATCTGCCGGGATATCCTCGAGTACCAGCTGCGTGATGGTTCCGAATGCAACCTTCTCGCCGTGATACATATGGTGACACTCATCCAGAACCGTCAGTCCATTATGAATCGCATGCGCACCAGCCAGTCCACCACTCTCGAAGCCGATACCACTGAGCAGTGTGTTCGCCTCGATGATCTTTTCAACAGACTTCGTGCATGCACCAGCCTCCAGTGCAAGTTTTGCCTTTACGCCCTCATTCATCAGAGTATCGAAGCAGAGCTTTGCAAGTGCCATCGCCGCCATCGTCACCTTACCGCCGGCACAGGTTGTCGCCTCGCTCGCCTGACAAGCTCTCGCCTCAAAGTATGTTGCAAGCGCATCACCCATTCCGGAAACCGTCAGTCGAACAGGTGACTTCGCGATAATCTCTGTATCCATCAGAACCATGTTCGGGTTCGCCGGAAGGAATAAGTACCCCTCAAATACACCGGCATCCGTATAAATAACTGAAAGTGCACTACACGGAGCATCGGTAGAAGCAATCGTCGGACAGATCAGGACTGGCGCTTTCTTATAATAAGCCACTGCCTTCGCCGTATCGAGGATCTTACCGCCACCGATACCGATCACGACATCACAGCCCTTTTCATTCATCACATCAACCAGGCGATTGATCTCCGTCTTGCTACACTCTCTGTTAAAATACTCGTACACCGGCTCGATCGCATAGCCCTCAAATCCGATTTTCAGCGTATCGCCGATTCTCTTAAATCCAGATTCTGTGATGAGCACCAGTGCCTTCTTGCCATATTTCTCAGCATACTCGCCCAGTTTCTTCATCTCACCTGCGCCCTGCACATATCTGCTCGGGCTGTAAAGAATATTTGCCATTTTATAAACCTCCTAAATTAAATTCACGTATTGTTATTTAATTAACGATTTTGCATATATTTTATTCGCCTCGTGAACACATGTCAATATAATCAATTCATGCATCGCAGATCAGAGCTTTCCCTCTTTAATCGCAGGCCAATGCAGGCTCCTCTACTGCCGTCTCCACCCGTGTCTTATACGCCCACGATACGTATAAGCGCATCCTGCAGAACCTTTGAAAAATTCACGCCCATGCTCTCCGCCTTTTCATTTAACCAGAACGGAATCGTACAGTTCTTTTTCACCGACTTATTTCTCATACGATTCTGATACGCCTCAAAATCGATGTCCACATAAGTCACGAGGCCATCCGAAAAATCAAGCTCGTCATCTGCAACTTCCTTTGCTTTCGCTCGAGCTTCCTCGAAGCTGGAAACCACCGGCAGCTCATCCTCTGTTTTAAACTCCATCCCAGCCGTTCCCATCGCATCACGTGCCATTTCGATAGCATCTGCAAGGCTGTTGCCTTCCGTATATGTATCAAAATCCGGAATATATACCAGAAAATCATCCTCATCCTGCTTAATTAAAACCGGATATGCTTTTGCCAGAAATCTATTCATATAATCACCTCATATAATCTAAAAGCTCAGCATTCAAGGAGCCTCACATAAGTCCCCATTTTTTCAGTATCGCACGAGCCAGTCTTTCATTGATTTCCTTATGCCTCGGAATGACTTCGACGTCGTTTCCTCTCACATACTTGTCATGATTTCCACCATGCTCTTTGAACGTGAATCCAGCTCGTTCAAGTTTCTTGATCAATTCTTTGTTTTTCATCAACTATTCCTTTCTACGATTATACGCCCTTTATGCGTATTTTCAAGACAGACTGGCGCACATTTCTGAAACCATATCGAATCATAAAATGACCGCTTACAAAAATGTCTTGTTTTAATAAAGGGATTTATGTCGATCATCGGCACGAATGAACATAAACTCATTCTAACACGAGGAATAGAATATGCGTAGAGTCTACAAATGGACTATATTGAGCGGTTTACCTCCAGGTTTTTCAAGGCTTTCACACTGATATGAAGTCGCAAAATTTCATTGAACAGCCACATTGATCCATATGTTTTTGTATCTAAATCAGAAACCACAACAAAGCGCTGACCTGCCACCTCGCAGATCAGCGCTTTTCCCTTATATGACAGCCAATGCAGATTCCTCTACTGCCGTCTCCGCCCGCACTCATCAAACGTCTGCTTAAGTTCCCTCTGCACGTACACCACTGTTCCGAGCAGCACGAAGGACTGCGCAAGCACCATCACCAGCGCAAGCGTTTCGAGCGTTTCCTCGCCGGCCTTCGCGAATGGCAGCTGCACAAGCATGGACAGCACCAGTGAAATCCATCCGGCTTTCCACCATACCCGCCCGCAGCACGCATGCGCAAACGCCCAGGTATCCGCGTTTTTCATGGAGAGCGCCGTCCGGAACCCCACCCAGCGCGAAATATTCCTTGGCGGACACTTCTGCATCATGTAACCGCCGAGAACCATAACCCCCGGGATAATCAGATTCACTATAAAAATCTCTATATATTCAAGCATTTGCGCATCCTCTCCACCTTATTATCTCCTTTACTATCCTATTGTTCTATTGTATCATAAACATATTCATAATTATTTCAGATTCATTATAAGACATCTATATAAATCCAAAAAGCACATCCATCCAGCTTCCATAAACTGATTCTGAATGCGGATGATGATGCTTTTCTCTGACAAATATCAACTGTCTTATCCATTATTTATAGTGTTTTTCTGATGTTTTATAGGGCCTTTCATAAGTTCATCAAATCATCTGACATCTGAAAAGATCTCATTATTTTCCATTCCCAGAATATAGCAAAACGTCTATCCATAAGTCATCTTTTAAAACGAAGGAGGTCGTAACGTGCACTCTTCCAACCACACCCATGATTGCAAAATAAATATATCCTGCCATCAGAATTCCGCGTCTGCATTTCCAAGGGAAACGCATTCCCATATCGCCTGCTCACAAGATTATGAGCCGGAAAATTCTACTTTCACAGAAAAAGTCATCAGAGAGATTGCAGAAGAGGATCTGACGCCTATCGGTTTTATGGGCAGTGATTTACGCGAAAATATCCAGTATTTCATCCAAAACAGAAATCTCGATATACATACGGATATTTCAAAAATCATAGACGCTCTAAAAAGCAAACTCATCATAAGAAGCAGAAACGGCGGCGTCTGCATCAAGACATTACATGCACCTTGCATAAGAAGCAGAAGAAGTGGCCAGCTTCTGTGCGCATCTCATTCATGTCCAAACCATTTTCATTTTTATTATATGGCAGACACCAGTTATCAGGAATTTCGTTCGCTGCAGGCGGCTTACAACAACTATTGCAATGAAGATAATATAGAAACTGCGCAAGAGATACTTCGGAAAATCAAGAACCTCCTAGAACGTGTCCTGATACCAGAACTCGAGGAATTATTCTGTGAAATCAGACGAAAAGGGAAGGATCATATCCTCTTTCGGAATCCTTCCCTTCGCCTGGTCATCAGCCATTATTCTATTATGCAAAATGAAATGGAGCTTTGGATGCAACATCCAGGCGACTCCTGATATATTCCCGCAGTCCAGGATCCGTGCAGTAAATATAGCAGCCTTTCATACCTCTTGTGAGAAGCGTGCGGTAAGTATTTTTAATAATTTCATCCGCACGCTTACGTGCTTTGTCCGGGTTTTCCTTGAACATTTTCTTAATGCCTTTTAAGGACTGATCCGTCTTTGCTCTTTTAGTAAAATCGGTAACTACATGGCCATTTTCATAGCGCATATCATCTCCGATAATCACACCGACATAGTCAAACTCCAGGCCCTGGGTCGTATGTATGCACCCTGCTTCATTGACCGATTTCTCACTGATTGCAAAGGCCTGCCCATCGTCCAGGTTCCAGCTGATACCGAAATCTCCGATTTTGATATCATGAAAATCGCTGTTTTTTCTACTGTCTTTCGGCCAGTCCCAGCAGTATCCCGCAAGTATCCTGGACCGGTTGTCCGTCTTATTCTTTTCTATGATGGCACGCCTTAAATCCTCCGGATCGTCACAGAGTACGACCTCATAATCCAGTCCTTCCAGAGTATAATTTGCCGTTTTTCTGATTTCCAGAAGATCATCGACCCATGCAAGGTAGCCATTGGATCCGTTACACCTGAACTGTGAAACAAGCTCCAGTTCCGTTACTTCAGAGCCTTCCTCTTCTGCCCATTTCACGATTTCATCCACTGAACCGATATCATCCATGGTCACGCGCTGGTTTTCATCGATAAAGAAGACAGAACACGCTGCTGCATGTATGATTTCCTTAATCTGATTTTCTCCCTGATTATGAAACATGCCCGACTTCTCATTCAGCCGATGTGCTTCATCTACAAGAAGTGTATGAATCATATTACGGCCAACCTGCGTATACATACCGGAGCCCTTGAACATATTATCGATGCAGCTCTTGGTGATTTCGCCCTTCAGCTTCGCTGCATATACCTGTCTTGGCGCGCTGTTTTTCGATACATACTGTACAAACTGGCCTCTTTGTGTCAGCTCTGCCAGCAGGCAGACCGCAATCACGCTTTTTCCTGTTCCCGGACCTCCTTTGCAGATGACGGTGCGTTTTTTATGATCTTTCTGTGATTTCACAGAAAGATGGATGATTTCCTCATACGCAACCCGCTGTTCATCGATCATGGTAAATTCTTTGTTTCCACGAATCATCGAAGCAATCGCATTCTGAAGACTTTTGGATGGTCGAATCGCGCCATGGTCAACTAGATAAAGCACTTCGCTTTTATCTCCGGTTCGAACACATTTCTTTATAAACGCACGAAGGTCACTGACCTGCCCTTTTGTGAAAGGAGGCGCATCCATGGTATACGCTTCATACTGCCTGTCATCCAGCGGATCATGATCTTTCCGAACATAGTTGTGAAGAAAAGCACATGGGCGAAGCTGTACATGTTCATCCTGCACGGCAGAATTATAATCCGAAATAAGCTGTGCATATGACCATGCCTGATAAGACGGATGAACGACCTTTCTAAGTGCATTACCGGTATAAGTTTCCACTAGTGCATCTGTGTTCTCCACTTTTTCAAGCTTACTCCACTGTTTCAGCTCAACGATGACAATGCCAGGATTTCCTGCTATGTCATAACCGGAAATCATAAAATCAACTCGCTTCGATGTCTGCGGAATATTATACTCTATAGCAACACCTGCATCGGATGGTATGTCTGGGTCATTCATGACTTTATACATATACTGCATTGAATTATCCCATGACATAAATTCGTTGGCCACCGTATGTCTTTTCATTTTTGAAAGGATATTCTGCTCGATTTCCAGCGCAATGGTATCGTCTTCGACACTCTTCAGAAAATCACTTTTTAAGCCATTATAAACGATCATTCGGCAGCTTCCTTTTCTTCTGCATACGCTGTATATTTATCAGCTCTGCCATAAGCTTTTTCGGCAGGATACTTTCTGTTATTTTCATCAATCTTTTTACTGACAATTTCAGCTATGTCGAGTCCCAGATCATGGCCCATCAAAAGTGAATAGATCAGAACATCCGCCAGTTCCTCCCTGACCTTTGCCATCTTTTTATCCGTATCAACAGCGGTGTCTGCTCCTGACCATTGAAAAACCTCTAAAAGCTCAGATGCCTCCAGCATGATGGATATGGCTATATCCTTCGGATTATGAAACTGTTTCCAGTTCCGCGCATCCCTGAATGCTACGATTTTTTCCGTAAGTTCCTTTATTGAATCCCCCATGCAATCCTTGCCTCCTGCATTTATCATTAAAAATCATATTATCGTTTCCGAATTCATTTTTCAATATGAAGGATGCTGAGGTCGTCTGCATTGACAGAAAAAACCTGGTCTGCGGGGATGCAGATCAGGGTTCGTATACACCGCTATCTCTAAATAAATCCGTGCTTTTTCCCAGGCTACCACACTCTTCACACCCGTTCTCGTACGATCATGAGTGCATACCCTAGCAAGTTCGCTCCGTGCCACTTTTTCACGTCGAGTCGGTCCGGATCTTTCATCGATAAGCCGATGCCCCAAATGCGGTCCTTGACGGCGCACTCTGCGAGGATGGCGTCGCTGGTGGATTTGAGCTGGGCCTTCAGTTCTTCGTTCTGCTCGAACTTCGCGAGGAGGCCTTCGTATACGAGGATCTGGCGCATGCCGTTCCATCTGCTTTCATCATAGTTTGAAACCTGGCGGCCCAGTTCCTTGATGCGGCCGACGTCATCGGTTTTCAGGATTTCTGCGGCGACCTTCTCGTCGCGGAAGCAGCGCGCCTTCTGGTACATCATGTACTGCTCCATGGATGAGAACCGGATGCCGTCCTTTTCGAAATCCGACCGATACCAGTTACTCAAATATCCGTATTCCTCATCCGGGTTGTGAAAGCCGACGATCTGCTGTGTATTCATAATCCGTTCCTCCTGTCTATATGCTGCAGATGGTTTTCTACGCTATGATCATAGCGCGGTCCAGCGACAAAATTTTTCACATTCCGCAAGCTGTATGCTTATACATCCTGATAGTACCGGACGGGTTTCCCGTGCTCTTCGGCGTACTGGATTTCCGAGCGGGTGCTGTCGCCGATGTAGCCGCCGACGTTGATGACGTAGATTTCGTCAGCCATGTCGATTTTCCGTTTGTGCATGTCGTCGAGCATTTCCTTCGTTTTCGAGAGGGTTCCTTCGTCCATGCCGTCCCAGACTTCCTGGTCGCCGGCGTGGCCGAAGAGCCCGACGCTGATGACGATATAGCCTTCAAGCGTTAGCTTCTTCTGCATTTCCATAAACTGATCCTTGAAGCGGGTGCTGCCGCAGAGCGTAATAACTTTATATTTTCCTACCATGTTTTATCTCCTGTTTCCTGTGCTACGGAATTTCATAAGGAAAATTATACACCATGGTACCTTCTTTTTCCTCTCAGATTTCCGTACTCTGCCACTTTTATGAGCCTTCTTTTCTGCTGCTCTGCCACTTTCATGAGCGAATATTCAGGGATTCGTGCCACTTTCATGAGGGAATAATTCGTGCTTCGTCGCACTTTTATGAGCGAATTAATGCTGTGATATGTCATTTTCATGAGGGAATCGGTGCTTCGATGCGACGTGAGGAGGTAGCGGGCGGAGGCATTGGCGCGATAAAGGTGGCGGGTGAGGACGAGTGGACGCGACGTGAGAAGGTGGAGGACGGAGGCATTGGCGCGAGGAGTGAGCAGACGGAGGGCCGAGACATTAGCCCATGAAAAGTGAGCAGAAATATACGAGTGTCAGCAGGAGGGTTTTATGGTACAACTAGAAGTAGTTTTTTGATGGAGGTGCCTATGGAGCCGAAGGTCAGTATCATCGTGCCGGTGTATAACGCGGAGAAGAGTCTCGCGCGCTGTGTGGACAGTATTCTGAATCAGGAGTTTCGGGATTTCGAGCTGATTCTCATGGATGATGGAAGTAAGGATCGGTCCGGGGAGATCTGCGACGGGTATGCGCGGGCGGATGCGCGCGTGGTGGTCGTGCATAAGGAGAATTCGGGGGTGTCGGATACGCGGAATCAGGCGATCGCGCGGGCGCGGGGGACGTTTCTGCAGTTCGTGGACAGTGATGACTGGCTGACGGCGGATGCGACGAAGCTGATGGTGCGGGCGGCCGAGGAGACGGGCTGCGACATGGTGATCGCGGATTTCTATCGTGTCGTCGGAGAGATGGTGTCGCGGAAGGGAGATATCGACGCGGACCAGGTAATCGGGCGCGAGGCGTTCGTTGGCTTCATGATGGAGAACCCGGCGGACTACTACTATGGAGTGCTGTGGAATAAGCTCTACCGGCGCTCGCTCGTGGAGGCGCACGGGATCCGGATGGATGCGAAGCTCAGCTGGTGCGAGGATTTCCTGTTTAATCTCGAGTATGTGCGCTATGCGACGACGTTCTATGCGCTGCGGACACCGGTTTACTATTATGTGAAGACGAAGGGCTCACTGGTGAATCAGAAGATCAGCTTCGCGCGGACGGTGGAGATGAAGCTCGCGATGTTCGAGTGCTACAACGATTTCTTCAAGCACGTGCTGGATGAGGAGGCGTATGAGCGGAAGCGGCTGCAGGTCTATCATTTTCTGGTGGATGCGGCGAAGGATGGTTTCGTGTTCCCGGCGACGATTCCGGGGACGCAGAAGCTCGGTGAGGAGCGGAGTCAGGCGCTGCAGGAGGTGATTTCGGAGGATGGGATCATCGTGGAGAAGTACCGCGACCGGAAGCTACTCGAGCGCTATCTCGAGTCAGTGGCGCTGAAGTATGATATGACGCTGGCGGAGCTGTCGCTGCTGCTGTATCGGAAGGACGCGGGGCAGGCGCTCGCTCGAGGGGCTGAAGCGCAGATGCCTGCGCGGGAAGATGCCGTGGAGGTGACTGATCGAAAGGATGCCGGAAAGGCGCTGAGCCGGAAGGATCTCGCGGAGCTGATGCATATGAGCCGCGGGGATCTGCGCGCCGCGCTGCAGAAGCTGGTCTCACGCGGGATGCTCGAGGTGGTCGACGTGCCGAGGAAACGGCGTGAAGCAGCGGAAATAGCCGAGGCGACTGGTCTTTTCGGAAAGCGTGGCGAGGCACAGGATGCAGACGCGGACGGAACGACGAAGAAAAAACGCGAGCCGCGGAAGATCCGTCTCGAGCTGCTTCCGGCGTCGGATGCGGTGCTGCAGGATATCGATGCTGCGGAGCGCGACTACGAGCAGGCGAAGTTCCGGGGATTTACAGAGGACGAACTCCGGCAGTATACAGCGCTCGAGCGGCGCGTGCAGGAGAATGAAAAGCAGATACTGCAGAAGTGAGGATGGGCAGACGAAACCCTCAGCGGTGCCTGGCGATGAGTCAGCGAGCGGCACCGTGCGGCGAAGCACAGTGCAGGCGCGGAGTGCTGATGTGGAGGGCCGAAACATTGGCGCAAAAAAGGATCGTATCCGATGCTTCGAATACGATCCACTCTATGGAGACAACGGGATTCGAACCCGCGACCTTTGCGTTGCGAACGCAACGCTCTCCCAACTGAGCTATGTCCCCGCTACAGCTGTATATTATAGCGCAGAAAAAGCTGAAACGGAACTGATTTTTTCAGATTTTGCACGTACAGTCAGACCATGTTCATAGACCCTGTTAATACTCGGCAGATGACCTTCACAACTTCGTCCATGTCGATCGGCTTCGCGAGGTGGCCGTTCATGCCGGCGGCGTGGGCGGCGGCGATGTCCTCAGCGAAGGCGTTCGCGGTCATGGCGACGATCGGAATCGTCCGACCATCCGGGCGGTCGGACATGCTGCGGATCGCCTGGGTCGCTTCGTAGCCGTTCTGCTTCGGCATCATGATATCCATGAGGATGAGGTCGAAGCTTCCGGCCGGCGCGGCGCGGAACTGGTCGACGACGTCCTGGCCGTCGATGGCACGGGTGACCTGCATGCCCTTCTCCTCGAGGAGTGTGATCGCGATCTCGGCGTTCAGGTCGTTGTCCTCCGCCATCAGGACGCGGATGCCCTGCAGGTCACGCTCCGTACAGTCCGTCTCCCGCTTCTTCTCCGGCACGACGTCTGCGATCTGAAGCGGCAGCTCGACGGTGAAGGTTGTGCCGACGCCCTGCTGACTCTTCACGTGGATCTCGCCGTGCATCATGTCGACGTAGCGCTTCGTGATGGCCATACCGAGGCCCGTACCCTTATAGTTCGTGCGGGCACCGTCACTCTCCTGTGAGAATTCCTCGTAGAGATGCTTCTGGTACTCCTCGCTCATGCCGATGCCAGTGTCCGAGATGCGGTAGTGCACCTCGACGTGCTTCCCGTCTCCGACCGGCTGGTCTTTCACCTCGAAGCGGATCGTGCCACCATCCTTCGTGAACTTGATGGAGTTACTGAGGATGTTGATCAGCACCTCGCGGATGCGGAGCTCGTCTGCGTAAACATACTTCGCCGTCGGCGTCGCGCGCTCAACGATAAACTCGATATTCCGTCCCTGCAGGAAGCCATGGGCTACGGACAGTACGGTGTCGGTGATTTCAGTGATATCGCACGACACCGGCTCGTACTTGATCTTGCCGCTCTCGATACGGCTGATGTCGAGCACGTCGTTGATGAGCGACATGAGATAGTCCGAGCTCTGCATGATCTTCTCGAGGCAGTTTCGAAGCTTCTCCTCCGGGCTCATCGAAAGCGCGATGTTCGTGAAACCGATGATGGCATTCATCGGGGTACGTATATCGTGCGACATGCTGTTCAGGAAGGTCGTCTTCGCCACGTTGGCAGCATTGGCCTCGCGTGCCTCCGCGAGCGCCGCCTCGAGCTTTCGCTGTCCGATCATCAGTCTGGACAGGAGCAGCAGGAGGAGGCCAATGATGGCGGCCGCGACGATCACCACGTTGCCTGCATTGGCCTGGATAAATTCATGCAGTGTGACCCGATCGTTCGTGACTGAGTTTTCCGCAAGCACGACGCCGTTCAGAAGGCTCGCAGACTGCTCGATCGCCTTATTTACGATGGTCGCCACCCGTCGGTCATCCTTCATCGTGATCATCACGAGCTTCTGGCGATCCGCGATCTCCGCATACGACAGCTTCTTCATCCGTGGTTCGTCCTTCAACCCGTTGATGCGGGCGGATGCAATGAGCGTCACATCGGCCTCGTCATCTAAAATCGCCTGCAGACACTCCTCGAAGCTGTCATATTTTCTGGTGGTGATATCGTGCGAGGAGATGCGCACGATATAATCCGAATAGAGAGAGCTGTTGGTCGTAGCGACGACAGGCGACGGTTCATCGAAGCCGCGGTCCTTATAGATGACGACCGGGGTCAGCTCATAGATGGCATCGGTCGACACCGCACCTAGCCGCTCCAGCACATCGAGATCCCGGATCACCGGGCCGGCGAGGTCGATTTCATCCTTTTCAAGTGCGGCACGCATCTCATCCGTCGAGCGGTAGGGCTGCGTGATGATCGTGATGCCATACTGCTGCTCGATGGTATCCAGCACGGTCTTCAGGATGCCGGACAGCTCGCCATCTCTCGTTCCGCTGAATGGGAACTTGTCTTCGAAGTAGCCGACACGGATCGTGTTCTGATGCGCCTCCAGCCACTTCTTCTCCTGACGATTCAGCACGAAGTTTCGTATGGACTTGTTTTCGTACTGGACGACCAGGTTGCGGCTGTAATTCGAATCGCTCGTATTGATTTCCGCCAGGGCTGCGTTCAGCTCGGAAAGGAGGTCGATCCGCTTCGTGGTCACGACGAAGTAGTAGTCGCCGCCACCGATGCTGGTGATCGAGATGGCGTCGCTGTCCATGGTGAGGCCAGGTGCCACGATGGCTTCGACTGTACCATCTGATAGCGCCTGCGTCAGCTTCTGATCATCTGCGTATGGCACGATCATGGCATCGATCCGCTTCGCCTCCAGCCACTGACCCAGCAGTATCTCCGAATAGGTGCCACTGTTGACGCCGATCCGGCAGCCCTCCAGTGCACTGTAGCCTCCCTGCGCCAGCGCTTCATGCTTTCGGTTCGTAAAGAGCCAGAATTCTTCCGCCCCCTGTGGATACGAGGAGAAGCGCATCCGTCTGGAACGATCGAGGGTGTAATTGACTTCTCCCATCAGATCGATCTCGCCGTTCTCGAGCATCTCGAGGCACTCCCCGAACGACGCGTAGACATACTCATAGCTCCAGCCGGTCACACTCGCGATCTTCTGCAGATACTCATAACCCGCGCCGCGCTTATGCTCGTCATCGTCACCCTCCTGGAAATTCAGGGAGGGGAAATAACCGACACGGACGGTTTTGGATTCGGACGGCGTATCGGTGCCGGATGCCGGCGCAGTAACCGGCGATGTCTCGGTGCCGGGCGATGTCTCGGTGCCGGATGCCGACGCAGTGACCGGCGATGTCATCGGGCCGGACGCTGGCGCTCCTGCCGCAGCGCTCGTCTCCTCCGCATAGACCGGCGCCGCGCCCGCGCTCAGCGTGAGCAGCAGCGATATACAGAGCAGCAGTGTGAACACTGTTCGCGTATGATATTTTTGAATACTGCGCTTATACCAAAAACAGTTTTTCATAATGAAATTACGAATTTCAGACCTCATCTCGTCCCCCATCGGCGCAGCAGTATAGCTCTCTGTTCCTGCACCGGACATACTTATATAGATTTTAACATGTTTTATAGTGAATATATACTTCGCATTTCCCTGGGGGATTAGCCTGGAGTTTTAGCACCAGTAACAAAAAGCAGCCTCCTAAACGGAGGCCACTTTAAATCGGTGAATCTATACTTTCCATCTTAAGCCACTATGCTTGATTTCATTTCCGGCATCATTGGACATCACATAGTATGTATCTGCTCCATTCAGTAACGATATGGAGATATACTGTGCATTGTCACGTGCATCAAAGTTCAGTTTTAAAAGATCAAAGACAGGATCACCCAGCTGGCATTTCAGCAGCTGACTCATCTCTTCATTTGCTTTCTGAACCTTTAATACCCGATAATACTTTTCGAGCTTCACGCCATAGTCCTTCTCCAGTATCTCAACTAACGAAAAATCCTCTGTTAATTTTTCGAAAATTCCAGGGAAACGTTTAAGCGGAATATAACTGTTGTCAATCATAATCGGCTTTTTATCCGCATACATGACCCGCTGTAAAAAGATTACATCATCGTCCGGATCGATTTCCAAATCACCGGCATACTCCTTTTTAACCTTGATAATCTCTTTTTTTATAACTTCCGATCTTGCGCTTTTTCCATTTCGTCGAATTGACTCGTGAAAGCCTAAGGGTTCCTGATCCAGTCTGGCCGCGTTGTTTTCTTCGCCTATCACAAACGTTCCCTTCCCCTGTCGTTTGATCAGTACGTTTTCATCGCACAGCTCTTTGATTGCTCTACGCACTGTGATTCGACTGACACGGTACTGCTCTTCCAGCTCCGGCTCGCTCGGCATACGATCACCTGGCGCATATTTTTTTCTTTCAATGTCTCTCCTGATTGAAATTTTCATTTGTTCGTACAACGGAATTGACGTATTCTGATCCAGCATCGGCTATTCTCTCCCTTAGTTTATTTTCTCTTGTAATAGTCTTCTTTCCTTGAACCTGCTAATATAAGGAAATCCCAAGCTCTGTAGTATCTTCTCAGCCTCCTGGATTCCTGCACCAACATCCTGTCTGCGATGTGCATCTGACCCAAGCGTTATGATGGTTCCGCCCTCGTCCTTGTACCACTTTAAAAGAGTACTCGATGGAAACTGTTCATGTACAGCCTGTCGAAGGCCTGATGTATTGATTTCAATTCCTTTATTTCTGCGTACTAAAATCCGGAACAGTTCCCTGACCGCCTCTTCGTTATCCTCTAAGCGAATGCTGATTCCCTGTCCAGCAGCATAGCGCTTGATCAGATCCACATGACCGAGACAGTCGAAGTCTCCCGTTTCAGCAATTTTCAGTAGTCCTTCCAAATATCGCCCTTTTAAGCTATCACAACTTACATTATGGTAATCGTATCCTTTCAAATCCAAATTGTCAATTTTATGAAAGGACGCAATCACAAAGTCAAACGGATAGGTAGCTGTAATGAAGTCTGCGACTTTCTGCTGCAGATGAATCTGTCCTAATTCGGTTCCAAAACCCACATAGAGACGGTCTTTATACTTTTCTCTGCATTCCATGACCGAATCCAGACATTGATCCAGATATGCAGGATCAAACGCCGCACGCCCATAATCATCGGTGAATAACTCATAATGATCCGTGACCATGATTTCCGTAAGCCCGGCATCCACTGCACCTTGACAGATTTCATCCAGTGGCTCACTGCTATCCGGAGAATTTTTACAGTGTACATGATAATCCATATGAAGCATAATATATCTCCTCTACCTTTTTACATAATCACGAAAGAAAGTCATGGATTTATCATCTATCAGCATGCTTTCCATACATCAAAATGGACTGTTGTCATTTCAACACCAGTCCATTCTTCTTACAGTTCATTATTGCAAAACTCACATCGGATGTGGATGTCCGAAACCGCCACGAATCGTACAGGTAAGCGCAGAACGCTCTGCCGCATAATCGAGTGCCTCTTCCATCGTTTTTCCATCACCATGTGCTGTTAAGAAACCGGCGATGAAGCTATCTCCTGCACCCATGGTATCGATGGCTTCTACTTTTTTGATTCCCTGATGATATACCTTCTCTCCATCATAGAACATCGAGCCCTTCGATCCTCTGGTAATGCCTACAATTTTCGTTCCGAATGTATGCACATGCTTTAAAAGCGCTTCGCACTCTTCTTCCGTCATGTCCGAACCGGAGAAAAACGCATAGCTTACATATGGGCAGGTTCTCTTCAGATACTCCTCATCCTTTTTATCCGAGAAATCGAAGGAAACTGCGCAGAGTTCCGCCAGCGCCGGAAGCTCGTACTCTAAGTTCGAGTAGCAGCTGGTATGGCAGATATCATACTCCTTAATGATTTCCTCATCTTCCTTCACGATTTTAATCGAGAATAGATGCTGACAGCTGTCACGAAGGCCTGCTGCAAATACGCGGTCTCCATCCTTCAGGTACACTCTCGGCTGAGCCGAATGTGCATATACCTTTCTGGATCGGTCATACGTAACACCCTCTTCTGTCAGGCACTGCTTAATATAATCTGCACGCTCGTCATCACCGAAAACGCCGATGTAATTTACTTTTTCCGCTCCGTTTTTCTTACAGTTTACAGCTACGTTCACTGCATTGCCGCCTGGAAAATACACACCCTCATCCATATAGCAATCCGTTACATTGTCGCCGATTGCGATTAATTTCATATCTTCTCAAACCTCCATATTAATGTCTGGCACTCTGTCCCATTACTTATCACACTAACCTGTCGATTATCTGCTTGAAATCAGCCCTTTACAGATCCTGCCATCATGCCTCGAACGAAATTCTTCTGCATCGCGATAAACAGAATCATGATTGGGAGGCAGGCGATCACCATACCAGCCAGAACAACGCCCCATTCTGTCATGAGTCCGTCACTGAAGGCCATCAGACCTACCGGAATGGTTCTGAGTTTTGAACTATCTACAAAAATCGTCGCAAAAACGAATTCATTCCATGCATAGTACGTCGTCATGATGACCACAGTTGACATGATCGGCTTCGAAAGCGGCAGATAAATCTCTTTATAAATCTGGAACAGTGTTGCTCCGTCCAGGATGGCTGCCTCTTCCATTTCTTTTGAAATACCGATAAAGAACGAACGGATCAGCATGATGGAAACCGGAAGACGGAACGCAATGTATGGTAAAATCATCGCACCCAGTGTGTTCTTCAGCTTTAACGCCTTCAGCAGCATAAACAGCGGAAGCAGACATACCTGTGGGGAAAGTAAGAGTCCGCACAGACAGAATAAAAATACAAAATTTCCAAGCTTTCCCTTAATCTGGCATACGCCAAATGCTGCAAAAGAAGAAACAAATACTACGCCTGCCAGAGTCGCAATCGTAACGATCAAGCTGTTTGCAAAATACTGGGAAATACCCTTATTCCACGCCGTTACGTAATTTTCCCAGAGCCATTTTTTCGGAAGTCCCCATACATCTCCATAGATTCCCTGATAGTCCTTAAAGGAAGACATCAGAATCCAGCACAGAGGATAAATAATCAGGATTGCTAAAATACAGAGCACAACAAACCATAGTACTTCGCCTACTCCGATTTTGTTTCTATTTTGATGTATTTTACTCATCGCCATTCTCCTTATCCGTTCCATAACTAAAGAACTGTACGGAAGATAATACGGCTGTAATCAAGAAGATCAGCATCGCAATCGCGGATGCATAACCCATATTCTGCTTGATGAATCCCGTCTGATACATGTGCAGAGACAGAACAATCGTTGCGGTACCAGGACCACCACCCGTTAAAATATACGGCTCGTTAAAGACGGTAAATGCACCCACGACGGTTAAAATCATGGTTACAAAGAACATCTGCTTTACCTGCGGAACGGTGATATAGAAAAACCGTTCGATTTTACTTGCGCCATCAACCTCAGCAGCCTGATATAAATCATGTGGAATCTTCTGAATCGCCACGATAAACAGCATGGTCGTATATCCGGTACTCTGCCACTGCGATACCGCAATGACTGCATACATCGCTGTTTTTTTGCTTCCCAACCAGACTTTCGCGAGATTATCTAGTCCAATCGCCTGTAAAAAGCTGTTCAGCAATCCCATTTGAGGATCATAGATAAATTTAAATAACAGACACACAACGGTCATCGAAATAACCGTCGGGATAAAATATACACTTCTGAAAAACGAGGCAACTCGCTGGAATACGACGTCCTCCAGCACTGCCGCCAGAACGAGGCCGAATCCTACCTGTATGATAATGGAAATTAATGCATAAAGAATATTATTTTTCAGACAGGCAAGGATAGTCTTGTCGGTAAAAAGCTGCTTATAATTTGCCAGTCCTACCCATTCCTTGGTTACCGAAGAAAGTGTAAATGACTGGAAGCTATAGATAATATTTTTAATCAGTGGGAAATACACAAAGATACCGAGTATCATGAGTGCTGGTATTGCAAAAATAAGTGCTTCTAAATTTTTCTTCTTCGTCAAAATCATCCATCCCATCTTTTCATCACGTCCGAAGCAGGTGATTCCCTGCCTCGAACGGATTCATATTCACTATTTTACGACCATCGGGCCGCATGTTTCTTTAATGTAAGGATGCTGCGGCCTGCTGTACCTCCTGCATACCGCTCTCCGGTGTTTCATCACCCGTCGCAATGGCCTGCGCTACCTGCTGGTATACGGTATATACGCCAGGATCGCATGCATTGTCGAACCATGGGGTGAGCTTCGTTGCGTTCTTGATGATATCCATCGCCTCTAACTGTGCCGGCAGTGCATTTGTCTCATCCACAGCACCTGCTACAGAGGAAATATCGCCGCACTTCGTGGTTAGCTGCTCTCCACCCTTCTTGCTTACCAGCCACTTTAAGAACTTCTGGCACTCTTCCGGATTCTTCGCCTTATTGCTGATCATGAAGCCCTCCGGTGCACCGGTCAGCTCCTTCGGATCACCCTTGCCATCCTCAAATGCAGGGAAATTAAAGAATCCATATTCGAAATCATCCGGAAGGGATTTCTCAAGCAACGGAATCTCTGCAAACTGCATGTACATGATCGGCGCTTCACCGGTTGCAAAATAGGTGTTTCTTGCGGTCTCATGATCAATCGCGGTGCTGGTCTCTCCCATATAGGATGTTAACTGCTGCCACTTCTTCAGCACTTCAGTGTAACCAGGATCTGTAAACTCACCGGTTGCAGGATCATAATCCTTTGCCAGCGTCTCCGGATCGATCATTCTCTGGTTCATCGTACCTAAATAGTGCAGGGATTCGAAGCCATCAGACAGACCCGCGATAATCGGTGTTTCATAGCCTGCTGCCTTTAGCTGATCTAGTACAGCGATGAACTCATTCCAGGTTGTCGGAACACTGATATTATTCTCTTCAAAAGCCTTCTTGTTGTAATAGAATACCTTACCATCCTGAGACCATGGTACTCCGTAGATCTGGCCATCAAATGTAAACTTATCAACACTCGCCTGTGCAATCTGAGAGGACCAGTCGGTATCTGACTCATACATATCGTTTAATGATGCAACATTGCCGGAAGCGATCATTTCCTGTGCAAATGTTCCTGACCAGGAGGAGAAAATATCCGGCACTTCATCTGTACTTACAATCATACGGATTTTTTCTTTATACTGATCATTCAGAATGCAATCCATGTTGATGGTTACATTCGGGTTCTCATCCATATATTCCTGAACCAGCTCCTTAAACATCGAGTTCTTCGGATCATTCGGCCAGCGGTGGAAGAAATTAATGACAACCTTTCCGTCATCCGTTGCCGCTGCGCCGTTGGCTGCCGTTGTTGTATCCGTTCCGGAACTGCTACCGCAAGCTGCTAAGGAAAGTCCCATTACTGCTGCCATAAGTGCAGCAAAAGCACGCTTCATTTTCATATGTCACTTTCTCCTTATCTATATTTATGACAGAACGACGGAAATCCTGACTCGTCTTCCTGTCAGAACCCCCGTCGTTCTTTCGTCCTTATATCTGATTAGTATTCCATCTTCCACATATAACGGCGAACGCCAAGGTCATGACCTCTCTGATATGCAAACTCATCTGCAAGTGAGCGAAGAACAGCGCCTGCTACCAGTGGTGCAAAGTACTCTCTTACACTCTCTGCAATGCCGGTCATATCGAAGTCCTCACAATCAATCAGCATAATGCAATCAGAATATTTCTTACAGAAATTGTATGCTCTCTCATCCAGCGGTCTGGTAGAACCGATGCCCTTCACGATGATAAATGGTACATCATAATCCGTCACCTCGAATGGGCCGTGGAAGTACTCACCACTGTGAATGCAACTCGAGTGGATCCACTGCATCTCCATCAGCAGGCAGATCGCGAAAGAATATGTCTCGCCATAGCAAGCGCCGCTGCCCATGGTGTAAATCAGCTTCTCTCTCTTATACTTCTTGCCCCACTCCTTCAGCTTATCAGCATACAGAGCCTTCGCCTTCTCGAGAACATCATTGATATTCTCTACAGATGCGATACCTTCCTTATACTTATCGCACGGAGCAACTGCATCCAGAATACGGAAAACCAGAGAATATAAAACAGCCTTATTCAAATCACTTGCATCTGCATCCTTGCCCCAGTCATAGTGGATCGGATATTCTGCTGCTTTCCACAGTGGAGAATCCACAAGGTTCGATAATGCGATCGTCGTTGCGCCCATGGATCTTGCCATCTCGGTTGCCTTTACAGTCTCTGGTGTATTTCCCGAATGAGAACATGTAATAACGACGGAATCCTCGCCTAATGCCTTCGGCACTTCATGTACAAACTGGTTCGATGTATAGATACCTGACGGGGTCTCCAGCTCCTTATCAAACATAAACTGTGCCGGCATCATAAATGCCTGGGAACCACCACATGCCACGAAATAGAAGTGGTTAATGTGCTTCTTTGCTGCAACGGCCGCAACGGCCTTGTTGATCTGATCAATGTGCTCCTGCTTCATAATTATTCCTCCAAATTTGCCAAAGTACTTCACTGATTTAAGGCGTCTTATAATGTACTGTCATTATATAACGTTATACGGCAACGGTCAATATATTTTTGCAATTTCTCGAAGAACATTTCACGAAGCAGTTAGCTCAAAAATTGTCCGTTGTATGCTTTCAGCACATATTATCACCTTGCGATATTCTTTTGCAATATGGTTTTGCAAAAGATATGCTCTTTTTTCACGTCGATCGCATATTTCCAGCGTGTTATTATTCCTTTTCAGCAGTAGCACTCTGTGATAATATAACCCAGAAATTTAACTGCCATAACTATATTTTTATTCATAAAA
>ULTU01000341.1_pt1 | contig 26193 bp, 25 predicted proteins | sample 1957861 | NCBI WGS metagenome assembly ULTU01 (sample SAMEA4835742, study PRJEB28245) | human gut metagenome | biome: gut microbiome; material: fecal sample | place: Denmark | collected 2008
AAGTATTGACAGTTGAATATGCGTTCAACTATAATTGAATTAACAGTTGAATGTTTGTTCAACCATTCAAAAGGGAGGCATAGCTTATGAAAGAAGTTTTAGAGAATCCTATTTTTAAATTAATATTAAGTCTTATTCTTATGCTTGCTGGTATACTTTTGCCAATAAGTAACACTTTTAAGTTAGTTTTATATCTTTTATCTTATGTCGTTATTGGATATAAAGTAATTATAGCCGCTATTTCAAATATATTTCATGGCGAATTTTTAGATGAAAACTTTTTAATGATGATTGGTAGCTTAGGAGCTATCATTACTGGTGAATATTCAGAAGCAATAGCTGTTATGTGGCTTTATGAAGTTGGTGAAATGTTTCAAGACTATGCTACTGAAAAATCAAGAAAATCAATATCTAGTTTAATGGATTTAAAACCAGAATATGCAAACATTGTGAAAGATGGAAAACTTCAAAAAGTAAAACCAGAGGAAGTTAAAATTTCAGACGTTATAGTTGTAAAACCTGGCGAAAAAATACCTCTTGATGGAATTGTAGTTGAAGGTTCTAGCCAAATAGACACATCTTCACTAACTGGTGAATCTGCACCTATAAGTGTAAAAGAAAATTCGCCTGTACTTAGTGGTACAATAAATAAAACTAGTCCTTTGAGTATAAAAGTAACAAAAGAATTTAAAGAATCTACTGTTTCTAAGATATTAGAACTTATCGAAAACGCTAGTAGCAAAAAAACAAAATCTGAAAACTTTATAACAAAATTTGCAAAAGTTTATACTCCAGTAGTTGTTGGATTAGCTCTACTACTTGCTTTCGTTCCACCGATGTTTTTAGGGGCTGATAAACTTTTAGAATACATTTATAGAGCATGTTCTTTCTTAGTAATTTCTTGTCCTTGCGCTTTAGTAATATCTGTTCCTCTTGGATTTTTTAGTGGAATCGGCAGTGCTTCAAAACAAGGTGTACTTATAAAAGGTAGCAGCTATCTAGAAGCTCTATCAAAAGTTGATACAATATTTTTTGATAAAACAGGAACTCTTACAAAAGGAAATTTCGAAGTAACAAAACTTGTTCCTAATAATATTTCAGAGGATGAATTACTTAAAAATGCTGCTCTTTGCGAAGTTTATTCAGATCATCCAATAGCTATGTCAATTAAAAGAGCTTATGCCAAAGAGCTTGATAATTCTAGAGTTTCAGATGTTAATGAAATCTCTGGTCGAGGTGTTTCTTGCATTGTAAACGGAAAACACATTTATGCTGGTAATGAAGAACTTATGAAAGACCTAAACATCTCATATACAGCTGCGGACGATATTGGTACTCTCGTATATGTAGCAATCGATAATAATTTTGCTGGATATATTGTTATAGCAGACGAAATAAAAGAAAATACAAAAAATACAATTAAAAAACTAAAAAATTCTTGTAACGTATCAAAAATTTCAATGCTAACAGGCGATAACGAGAAGATCGCAAAAAGTGTTGCAACGACATTAGAAGTAGATGAATATACAGCCAAAATGTTACCTACAGATAAAGTTGAAAAGATAGAAAATGCCTTGAAAAATAAAACTCCAAATAATTTAATTGCCTTTGTTGGTGATGGAATAAATGATGCTCCTTCACTAATGCGTGCAGATATAGGTATTGCAATGGGTAAAAACGGTTTAGATGCCGCTATTGAAGCCGCAGATATCGTAATTATGGATGATGATATTTCAAAAATAATAACTGCTATCAAGATTTCTAAAAAAACAATTAGAATTGTAAAAGAAAACATCGTAATTGCTTTACTTGTAAAACTAATTGTTCTAATCCTTGGAAGCCTTGGTCTTGCTTCAATGTGGGCAGCAGTATTTGCAGATGTTGGTGTATCTGTGTTAGCTATTTTAAACTCAATGAGATGTGGAAGATTAAAATCATAAAAAGTCAAATGGGGACTGAAAACAAAAACTGTTTTCAATCCCCAATTTCTTATTTTCCTTCATCCATAGCTATTTTTAACTAAATATTACAAAAAGGTGCGACTTTTAAAATCGCACCTTTTATTTTAATATTATTCTTCGATAGGTTGAATAGAAACTTGTTTCTTATCTTTACCTTTTCTCTCGAATCTAACGATACCGTCAGCTTTGGCATAAAGTGTATCATCACTGCCCTTTCCAACGTTTGTACCTGGATGAATTTTTGTTCCTCTTTGTCTTACTAGAATATTTCCAGCTAAAACAAATTGTCCATCAGCTCTTTTAGTACCAAGTCTCTTTGACTCACTATCACGTCCGTTTTTGGTACTACCCATACCTTTTTTATGTGCCATGTTTCTCTCCCCTTTCAGTTTGGAATTCTATTAGCATTTTCTTAAATCCTAATTAATTATTCAGCAGCTTCTGTTTCTGTTGCAGCTGCTTTCTTTGAACTAGCTCTTTGGCTAATCTTTTCAATTTTAATCTTTGTATATGGTTGTCTATGACCTTGAGTTTTTCTCTCATTTTTCTTAGCCTTGTATTTATAAACAAGAATCTTTTTAGCTTTTCCGTGTTCTAAAACTGTAGCTTCTACTTTTGCGCTTTTAACAGTTGGTGTTCCAACTTTAACTTTATCACCATCAGAAAGTAATAATACTTTGTCAAAAGTAACTTTTTCGCCTTCGTTTACGTCTAGTTTTTCAACGAAAACAACATCGCCTTCGCTAACTTTGTATTGTTTACCACATGCCTCGATTACTGCGTACATATCGAGCACCTCCTTCATATAAAACTCGCTAATCTCTTCTTTTTAGGTAGCTATGTAATAGCATTTATAACCATAATTAGGCGGATTACACGACTAACATTATAATATGGCTCCCAAGTTTTGTCAACCATTTTTTGAATTTAAATTTTATGCTTGACAAGTTGTTTTTTATGTGGTACTAATTTTGTTACAAGCTTTTTGAGAGCGATTTTTTCTTGTGGGATTCCCACAAATATTTCCAGTTTTTTAGGAGGTTTTAATGTTAATAGGTATTAAAAGTATGTCTTTGCATGGTGTAGAAGGCTATCTTGTTGATGTGCAGGTTGATGTAAGTAGTGGAATGCCTACTTGGGAAGTCGTTGGTTTGCCTGATACAAGTGTCCGTGAATCAAAAGAACGTGTCCGTGCTGCCATTAAAAATTCTGGCTATTATTTAGCAAGTCGCAAGATAGTGATAAATCTAGCACCCGCCTATACGAAAAAAGAAGGCTCATTCTTTGATTTGCCGATTGCAGTTGGAATTTTAAACGATATAGAAGTTATTAAATGTTCAAATATAGACGAATATTTATTTATCGGAGAATTATCTTTAGATGGCAAGTTAAACAAAATAAATGGAATTCTTCCTATGTGCATAGAAGCACGCAATCTTGGAATTAAAAATGTCATTATTCCTTACGAAAATCGTCTTGAGGCGGGAATTGTTGAAGAGATTAATATTATTCCAGCTAAAAATTTAGCTAGTGTAGTAAGTCATTTAAATGGCTCACAGACTATCCCAAATTTCACAACATCTAAAGATGAAATTCTTTTAAGTTCTAACAAATCAAACGTAGATTTTTCAGAAGTAAAAGGTCAAGAAAATGTTAAAAGAGCTTTAGAAATTGCAGCTGCTGGAGGTCATAACTGTTTGCTAATTGGTAGCCCTGGCTCTGGAAAAACTATGCTCTCTAGAAGATTACCCACTATTCTTCCCAACTTAACTTTTGAAGAAGCTCTTGAAATAAGCAAGATTCATAGTATCGCTGGTACATTACCTAGCGAGAATTCGCTTATAAATGTGCGACCTTTCCGTGCACCACATCACACCGTTAGCGCCACAGCACTTACTGGTGGAGGCAGAATTCCAAAGCCTCGGCGAAATAAGTCTCGCCCATCATGGAGTACTTTTCTTAGATGAACTTCCAGAATTTAATCGTAGTGCCTTAGAATCATTGAGGACTCCTCTCGAAGATAGAATGGTTACAATTAGTAGAACAAACTGTACGTTATCATATCCTAGCAACTTCATGCTAATTGCTAGCATGAACCCTTGTCCGTGTGGATATTACGGTTCGAAAGATAAGGAATGTTCTTGCTCTGAGACTGCTATAGAAAAATATATAAATAAAATTAGTGGTCCACTTTTAGATCGTATTGATATTCATATCGAAGTACCAGAAGTGAAATACGAAAATCTAGAAAACACTTCTCCTTCTGAAAGTTCTGCCGAAATAAAAAAACGTGTAAACGATGCAAGAGAAATCCAAAGAAAACGTTATCTAAATCATAATATTTTTTCAAATTCAGAACTATCCCCAAACTTATTAGATGAATATTGTAAGCTAGACACTCAATCAAAAGAATTAATGAAAAAAGCTTTTGATAAACTAGGTCTAAGTGCCAGAGCTTACGGAAAAATCTTAAAAGTTGCTAGAACAATTGCCGATTTAGATTCTTTTGAAAACATTCAAAAAATTCACATTGCTGAAGCCATTCAATATCGTTCACTCGACAGAAAGTACTGGAAATAAAAGCACAAATTGATGGTATCCTTTCTTGCTTTGCAAAAGAAAGATAAATTTTTAATATAACTAAAACACAATATTTGATTATATTCTAAAATTTAAAACTATTTTTTGTTCAATTTCATTTGAATAAATAATATTACCATTTACATTATTAAGCAAATTTATAAAATGGTATGAATTTTGAAACGAAAGGAGTAAATTAACATGAGTAAACACGAAAATAAAATTAAAGGAAATTTTGGCGAAAACATTGCCTGCGAATACTTAGAAAAAGACGGATATAGAATAATAACTCGTAATTTCAATTGCTTTTACGGAGAAATAGATATCATAGCAATTAAGAATTCAGAATTAATTTTTATTGAAGTAAAAACAAGATGCCAAAATGAATATGGACAACCAATTGAAGCTATAAATTTCGAAAAACTAAAACATTTATATAATTCAGCATCTTATTTTATGCATAAACAACACCTATCAAACGTTAATGTAAGATTTGATGCTATTGAAGTCGTAGTGTTTGGTAGTCATGATTATAAAATTAAACACACCCAAAATATAATAACTGAGAATCCAAATATGAGATAATATGAGAATTATTTATAATTCTTAATAATTAGGTACCCAAACCTAAAATTCAATACCTCATTTAATACTAACACAAATGTAAATTCTATAATTCTTACATATAAATTATATTAAATATAAAAATCAAGAAAGGAGTCGTATGACTATATAAATTATTAGATATGTCATACATACAAAAATATGAAAGATATACAATTAATTTCAAAACTTTGTAGCAAATATCCAAAAAAATTATTATCATTAGAAAATTCACCAGACGTGATCTACGCAGTTGGAAACCTAAATCTTTTAGATACATTTTCGCTCGCTGTTGTTGGTTCAAGGGCTTGTACTATGGAAGCAAAAGCTTTAACAGAGAAACTTGTAAAAGAACTTGCAACCTTAGGAATAACCATTATAAGTGGCATGGCAAACGGCATCGACAGTTTAGCACACGAAACAGCACTAAACTGTGGTGGGAATACGATTGCAATACTCGGCTCTGGATTTGATGTAGCAAAAGGTAAAAAAATATTCAAAAAAATTTTAGACGGTGATGGTCTAATCTTATCCGAATATTCTCCAAAAGTCCCCGCACTTAAATACCACTTTCCTCAAAGAAATTCACTTATATCGGGTCTTTCAGACGGAGTAATAATTACAGAAGCAAGAAAAAATAGCGGAACTTTGCTAACAGCTCAACATGCTTTAAATCAACATAAGCCTCTATTTACTTTTCCTTGGAACATAGATAACGAAAACTACTATGGCAACAACCTCATATTAACAAAAGGTGCAAGAGGAATTTTATCTTACAAAGATATTATAGATTTTTACCCTAAACTTAACTTGCCACCATTAGAAAAAATATCACAAAAAACCATCCCGGAAGAATATAAAAACATTTATAAAACATTAAAAAATACGCCAATACCACTTGAGGTATTAGCGCAAGAAACTAATATTCCACTTAGAAATTTGCAATCAACATTAACCTTTATGGAATTAGATGGTTATATAAAAAAGATGCCTAATAATTCTTATATAAAAATATAATAAATTAAACAAATTTTATATTAGTTACCAAATCCGGCTTCATATTTACTAACCCAAATACCAGTTAGTTCAAGTTGTTCTGTGCCATCATTAACTTTAAAAGCATCTGGACATGTATAAGTTTTTCCATTCGCACTAGTTGTATCTTTTATAAGATTACTAAAAATAATCTCTGATCCGGTCTCACCTATACTACTTGTAGTATATCTAGGAATCCAAACGTAAGCACTTCCTTCTGTTAAAACCTTTTTCCCAACAATTTCGCTAAGTGAAGCACTTTTAACAGCTGCGTTGTCGTAGCCATCAAGTGTAAGTTCATCTAAAAGCATAACATTTGCCCAAGCTTTTTGGTCTTTTGAATAATCATACCAACCATCATCGTCAGCACTTGTCACAACCCAATCACTACCTTGTAATTTAACAGGAATCATCCCTTTACTAAGTACAGGCTTATTTACTTTTTTGTTTTCATCATATTCTGTATTAGACAATACCGTCGTACCTCCTCCAACATCTTTTTTCAAATCATTTAATGAGTGATATAAAACACCTTTGTACATAACACCTTCAACTGAGATGACCAAACCGCTATCATAATTAACTAAAAACTTTCCAGTTGTATTTTCCATTCCAAGTGCACTAAATTCGCTACGTTCATCTACTAAATACCAACCGTCATCACTGGAATATGTTTTTTGCTGGTCTCCTTTTCCTACCGTTACCGGTGTAAATTCACTCTTTCCTATATAAGGGTAATACGTAGGATTTAACTTATGTACTAAATTTCTACTAGCGACCGCATCAATCAGTTCATAAGCATCGTATAAAACTTGCGTCTCTGTAGCTTTTTCCATATTTTTAGTCAATCCATAATAAATAGTTATTGAAGCAATTATAATAATAACTATAATCGTTATTATAAGGCTCACTATTGATATTCCTTTATTATTTCTCATAATACCCCTCCGTATTTCTTCTTTTGTCTTAAGCACATTCTACTATAAAAACAATAAAAAATCAACTTACACTTCTAGGTAATTATACTTTTCCTTTAGCTTATCTAAAATATTCTTTTCTCTATCTGAACAAGTCATGATAATAATTTGTTTATTTAACTTCAATAAAGTTTTTAAAGTATTTTCTAATCTTTCATCATCATAATAAGCAAAACTTTCATCTAAAATTATAGGCAAATCTCCAAATTTTTTTGAGATACCCATTCTAAAACCGAGGTACATTTGATCAATCGTACCCATACTAAGTTTTGAAATTGGAACAAGTTCACCAACAGAATTTTCAACTAACATTCCTTCATCATTATTGTATATAACATCATTATATTTTCCATCCGTTGTCTTTCCGACCATTGATTTAATACTCTTTTCAATCTCTGGAATGACTTCTAGTTTAAGCTCTTCATAAGCTTCGTCTAATTTTTGAATAGCTATATTAATCACCTTTGACTTAACTATTAGCTCTTCTTTTTTCTCAGTTAGGTCAGCTAACTGTTCTTCCAAATCAACTAGCTTATCTATATTTTCTTTTAGACTATTTTCTTCAATGTTAATTTTATGTATTTCCAAAATCAAATCATTCTTCTTCTTTTCGTATCCAGAAAGAAGATTTTTTAATTCTGGTGCACGTCTTTCAGCAAAAGACTGTTTGATTCCTTTTTGAACTAACTTTTCTAATTCTTTCTTTTCTTTTTTGTTAAGTTCTTCTTTTATAACTGCCAAATCTGGCAATTCGTTTGTGTTTAAATTTATCGTATTAGTTCTCTTCAAAATTACAATGCCAGAAATTGCAAGTACTAATTCTGCCAAACACCAAACATAATGATTAAAATAAACAAGTGCTACACTTGCAATTATAGTAGCAAATAAAATAAGACTTATATATAATTTTAATTTTGCTCTGCTTTTAGCTTCTTTTTCTTCTTTTTCTTTTTCTCTAATCTTAAGTGTCAAATCATACGTTCTTTCTTTATCCTCTAAAAGAGAAGTATATTTTTCACGTATTTCTAAAACCTTATTTATTTGTGCAATGTCATCATCAGTATTTTTTATTTGATCTTCAAATTTTTTTAGATTATTTTCCAATTCAACTTTTCTTTCTCTGTTTCTAAGAAGTTTTTGTTTGTTTTGTTCTTTATCATTAATTTCTTTATTTACTAAATTAATAGGTTTATTTCTAGTTCTATCTGTGCCAATTTCATCTAAATATTTCTTTTGAAGTTTTGCTTTTATCTTTTCAAAAGAAACACCTTCTTGCCCACTTTGTATCATATTAGTTAACTTTTGAATTATACTTTTTTGAGATTGTAATTCTATAGAAGTGCCACCTTGCATAATCAAAATTGTATTTTCAAAAGTCTCTTCATCTATTCCAAAATAACTACTTCCAACTTCTGCACCTCTTGATTTATCTTTGTTAAATTCAGAAGTAATATCATTTCCATCACTATCATAAACCTTACAATTGTTTCTGTTAAAGTCTCTAAAAACAGTATATGTTTTTTCGTCATTTTCAAATTCTAGTTTTCCACTAAAATCAATATCTCGCCAAGGCTTATATCTTTCAAATTCAGAGTATTCATTACCTGCTTTATTTCTATTAACCCCGTAAAAAATACCTTTAATAAAACCCGCAAGTGTTGATTTGCCAGTTTCATTTTTTCCATACAAAATATTTGTATTATCATCTAATTCTAACGATTTGTTTTCAAGATTTCCAAAACCATTAATCTGCATCTTCTTTATCTTCAAATTCTATCACCACCTATTTCATCATTTGATAAATCATATCAATAATTTTATACATCTCCGTTTTTTCATTATCATTCATATTTTCCATTTCATCTAGTATCTTTTTGGTAAAAACACCTTTTAGATTCTCTTCTTCTTTAATCGCTTCAAAATTATATGGAATATTTGTTTCATCTCTGATATCACAAATATTTTTGCCAAGAGAATTTAAAGCCTCTACTAGTTCATCCATATTGAAATTTCTTGCACCTTTAAAAATCAATCTATAATAACTCTCATCATCCAGATCAAGAGCATCGATAACATCTTGAAATGTATTATACTTAGACAAATCAAATTCAATTCGTTTAAACTCTTTCGCTTCAGTATCAACAAACTCAATCTTACATTCATCTTTTGTTATCTCGCCTTTTACAAATCCGTGCTTTCCCATCTCGTCAAAGCCGCAAGAAACTAAACTTCCTGGATATATAATTCTAGAGTCGTCAACTTTCTTATCATGAATATGACCAAGAGCCACATAATCAAATTTCTTTAAATCCCTTTCTTTTATATCATTATACTTATGCATAGCACCGTTTAATGTACCGTGTGTAATCAAAATGTTAATCCTATTTTCGTCTTCGATTTTTATATCTTTTATGGCAGCTTCATTATCCATCTCATAATCTTCAAAGCCAACTCCATAAATATCTGCATCTTCTAAACTAATCATTCCGTATTCGCTTTTGAAAATAGTTACATTTTCCGGCCATTCAAAAATCTCATAAGGAGAATCTTTGATAAACGGATCATGATTTCCAGGAGTAATAAAAATGCTAACATCTGGAATTAATTGAAGATTCGAAATAATATATTCGATAGTTCCTCTCTCAACAAAATTCTGTTCAAACAAATCACCCGCTATAAAAAACGCATCAACTTTTTCTTTCTTAGCAAGTTGAATAACATCCCTAAAAGCTTTCTTTTGTTCAATTCTTCTTTTTTTGATATACTCCCTGTTTCCCTTTAAAGAAATCATTGGCATATCAAAATGTACATCTGCGATATGTATAAACTTCATCTTTTCCTCCAATTCTTAAAACATACCTAAACGTAAATATTTCTAACACAAGGCAAAATGTCATCCTAAACATAAGTCCAAGATACAACTTGCCACTTAGCTTAAAATGACATTTTATTCTTAATTATTATTTTCTTTTTTAGACCCATAAAGTTCCATAAATTTCTTATCTAATTCGGCATACAAATCATAGTCGATTTCATTTGTGCCACCTGCATTAGTAGTTTGAGACGTTGTGCTTGTTGAATTGCTACTAGCAGTAGCTGATGTATATGGTGTAATCTTTGTTGTATCATCTGATGCATCATTTTGTGTATTATTAGTTTTATCACCAGGTCCAAACACATCAACATCTACATCATTTGCTCTACTATTAGCAAAGTCTGCAAAAACATCATCAGAGTTTATAATTTCATAAGGATTTGTAACAACAAATTTTCCTCTCTTAGGTTCTGCAATATCTCTGTGATTTATCTCAACTTGTCTTGCAAGTTTTGCAAGAGGATGAGGTCCAGGACATCCCTTTTTATCATAATACCAAAACTTTTGAGCCTTTATAGGTTTCATAGCTTGTACTAAAATTATACACTCATTTTCACTCATTTTTCTAAGCTCATCTGGTGTCATCAAAGCTCTACCCATTGCTTGGTCAGAATAACTTCTACCACTAAAGTGAGAATCTTTATCTGTACTCTTTGAAATATTATCTCTAGTAATAGTCTTTTCACCTAACTGTTTAGAGAAAGTTTCCAAAGTTTTTTGTGCGTTAGTTCCTAAGAACAAGTGAGTACTACAGTTAGACATAATGTTTTCTGTAACTTTTTCATCATATATAGCAATCAACTGGTCAATACTCTGCAAAATAATACTAATATTAATTCTATAAGATCTACAAGTACTAAGTATTTGCTCAAATCTTGGAATTCTTCCTATGTTTGCAAACTCATCTAGTATCAAAAATAGTGGTGTTGGAAGTTTACCACCTTTAGTATCTGCATACTCATAAAGTCTATCAAACATCTGTGAAAAGAAGATATTCATAAGAAAGTTATATGTATCATTCGTCGCCGGTGTTATAAAGTAAAGTACTGATTTTCTATTTACTAAATCTTCAAATTCAATAGTGTTTGTACTTGTTAAACCAACAATTTCTTTTGAGTCAAATGCTTCTAGTTTAGCTGCAAGTGAAACCAAGATGTTTGAGAAAGTTTTTTCACTACCAAGTCTTATTGTTTCAAAAGCTTTTCTAGCTGGGCTTTCAAAAGGTAATGACATAAATAAATTTCTTAAATCTTCACCTTCGTTTTCACCGCCTAGTCTAACTAAAGCAAGACAACTTGCAAGTGACCATTCCTCTTGTGGTCTGTTAAACATTATGTAATAAATTACTGCTTTCAAAAGGGCTTCTGAAGTTTGATCCCAGAAAGGGTCGTTTGACTTAGAATCTCCTCCTTCTTTTTTAGAAATGATTTTTACGATTGTATCAACGTCCAAAGTTCCACGAATATGTGAAAGTGGATTATATCCATCACTACATTTAGGTTCAGCAAGATTTATAACGTGCACTTCATAACCTTTTTCTTTAAAAATTCCAGCTGTTCTATCATAAAGCTCACCTTTAGGGTCTGTAAATACATAAGAACCTAGCATTTGCATCGCATTTGGGATAGCAAAAGAAGCAGATTTACCAGAACCAGATCCACCAATAACTAGGATGTTACCATTTTTACCAGGTGGTGGTGTTGGTATAACCGGCAAATATTTTCTATATCCAAGTATCATACCTTCTTTTGGACTAAGAATATTATATGCCTCACTATCTTTGCACCAATCTGCAGAACCATACTCTATATTTTCATATTCCTTTTTATTTGCTGCTTTATAAACTAAGAAAATTGAAACAACTAAATAGACAATTCCAATATTTCTAAAGCAGATACCAAAATAACCAATATTCTCCTTTGAAAAAGAAATACCTATATTATTCAAAACATCCGTCGAGTTTGTAACAAAAGCACCAAATTGTGTATCCCCACTCGAATCTCCAAGAGTTATTTCGTAATTTGCTCTTGTCCACCCTGAAGCTAGAAAAGTACAAATAAACAAACCCAAAATAAATAGCATAACAATCGGAGCCTTATAATTATTCCAGAAATCTCTCAAAAGAATTCCTCCTTTTGTACAAAAATGTATACTTACTTACTACCTATCTTTCAACATCTACATTCTTTTCTTTTTGCAAATCTTCATTTGAAATAATTACATTATCAATAACTCTAACGTCTCTTCCAGCTTCTTCGAAAGAAATCCCAGCCACCTTTAATGCTCCTGTTCTTTCTTTTTCAAAAACAGCAGTAACAAACATATTATCATTAACATTATCAAGTGGTTTATTCCAACCAACAAATTCTTCGTTTGGCTTTTGAGGATTCTCACCGACATAAACAGCTGTACCTCCTGCCGGCACCATTACTTTATAAAGCTCTTTGCCATCATAATTTAAAAATATAACTAAATATTCCATCTGAAACTCCCCCTAATCTTCTGTAACCTGAAGTGCAATATATGATTTTTTAGGCAAAAGCTTAACTCTAGCTCTTACCGTATTTGCTTCCTCATCGTAATACAACATTGGCTTAACTTCATCTGCAATCGCAGGATCTATGATAGAAATAGGTCTTTTAAAATTTGGTGTATACTTTATATCATCATAACTACTTTCGGTCTCGCTATATAAAGTAGTATATCTTATTTTACCAGAATTTTTCGAAACCAACAATTTACCATCTCGTAATACAGCCATATTAAGTCTAGCTTTACCATCACCAAGTGTAACAAGTACAATATCAATATCTCCACTAATAGTAAGATCGTTTACAAAAAAAGTGCGTTTCATACCATTTTCAAGTTGTTGAACTGCACAGTCAAGCTTTTGAAGAGTTCTATATCTAGAACCATCTTCAGCAGCATTTATCATAAATGCCAACGTACTCGTCTCACTAGAGTCTAGTATTGAAAATTTTCTAACCCCTTCTAGTTCCATAAAAACTACTCCTTTTCTTTAGTTATATTTTCTAATCTACCTTGCTTTAAAGTTAGAAACAGCCTCCAATTTTTCAAACAACAATTTCTCAGTATCAGTTAATTCCTTAGGAACCATTATTTGAATATTTAAAAGCAAATCTCCTCTACCATAAGTAGATGTATTCCAAAAACCGCAATTAGCAATTCTAAGTGTTTCTCCTGACTCTGTACCAGCTGGAACATTTACTAAAATAGAAGAATCAATATTCTCTACTTTAACCTCTGTACCCAAAGCTGCTTCCCAAGGAGAAAGCTTAAGATTCATACACAAATCAAAACCTTTAACTTCAAAAATATCATTTTTCATAATTTCAACTTTGATATATAAATCTCCAGGCTCTCCACCATTTTTGCCAGGTTTTCCTTGCTTTGCAAGTCTAACTTTTTCACCATTTCGTATTCCTTTAGGAATTTTTACTGATATATTTTTCATATCACCAGTAACCGTCCTAAAAGCTAATTTCTTTTCTGTACCAAAAAAAGCTTCTTCCAAAGTAATATCGATTTTAGACTCTAAATCTTCACCCGTAATCGGTATAGATTTATTTTTGTTTTCAAAATTACTTTGCTCTTTTTTCCCAAAAACCATTCCGATCATGTCAGACATTCCACCAAAATTTATTTTTTCTTTCGTGTCTTCTATTGTGTCTTTAACCCTGTATATATTATGAATCCTATCATATTTCTTTTTAGAAACTTCATTTCCTAAAACCTGATAAGCTTCATTTACAAGTTTAAATTTTTCACTTGCAACTTCATCTCCTGGATTAATGTCTGGATGATATTTTTTAGCCAAACGTCTATAAGCATTTTTTATTTCTTCATCACTTACACGATCACTTTTTAATTCTAAAATTTTATAATAATTTTTATACTTCAACTTACTTCATTCCTTACAAAACTTACTCGAAGCATAATAAAATAGTCTATCCCTATGCTAATTATATCATACCTCTTTTAATTGTAAAGAAAAAATTACACTATTCGCTATATCCTTTATACACAGTAACTATGCCAGTCAATTCGCCTATTACAAGTCTATACTTATTTCTAAAAATAGTACTACTAGCATTTTTAAATTCGCAAGATTTAAAGCTCCATTCACCTGTTGTTTTACTTTTCTCAACATTAACAAGCATAAAAACTAAGTCGTCAAAATTATATTCTATTCCATCATATTCAAATGAATCTTTACTTGTATCTAAAACAAATTCAGAATTTTCAAAATAAATTTTTCCATCAGAATATTTGCTAATAATTAAATCTTTTTCATTACCAATGCTTTGACGTTTGTAAACTTCATCTATAGTCATAACACCTTTTTCTTTATCTTTATTCTTTTTGTCCGATTTGTTATCATTAATAGCTTTAACTGCATAAGTAATAATGTCTCCAACTTCATACTGCATAGCTGGTATAGTTCTATATTTATTTGTCTTTCCATTAACATCTTGAACTGAAACTTCTGTTTTAATAAAAGTATCTCCGCTATAAACATTTTTAATACTTTTAACAACACCCGCAAGCATATCTGTTCCAACTTCTTTTATTGCATACATTCTAAGAATATTCGAATCATCATCTACAATCAAATGTATATTTTTATATTTAGAAACATCATCTAATTCACTAAATGTTTTTTCTTTACACGTACACTTGCTATACCTTCCAGCCTCTCCTGGAATACGGCTAAGTGAAAACTCTGAAACTTTTGTACTGTCTGTTACCGCATAGTTTCCAACTCTATCTTCTGAAAATCTGAAATTATAATTGGGTATAATATTAATTCCAGCAATACTAAGTGATGACGAAATTTTCTTAAGCTTCGTTTCACCAGATGGTAAATAAACAATATCTCCAAGAGCTAAAGAAGAATCTGCCTCATCACAATCTCTTTTAGAATTGCTATAAGAGGTAACTCTATATTCTACAAAATCTTTTTCTTCATCTTTTTCAATTTTAGTACCCCAAATAATATTTGTAACAATACCAATTCTATTTAATCTCTTTTCTAGATTTTTATAAGTTTCTTCCACTTTAATATTTTCAGTCACTTTCCAAACATCTAAATCGAACTCTAATTTAACAATTTCATTGAATTCATTCAAATACACTCTAACGATCTTGTTGTTTTTAGCAATTTTTATAATATCATCTGCTGTTAAACTCTCACTAAGTAAAGTGGTTTGTTTAGTAGATTTGCAATAGCAAATACATTCACTACTAGCTCTATATTCTTTACCATTAATTTCTAAAGATTTAACTCCAACTCCGCCTCTATCTAAAGCACCATCTTCATATCTTTGAATGTACGTATATACACTGTTTTTTTCTATCTCTCTTATTACACAATTATTCGGTACATCTGTCCAAGAAACAACTTTGCCTTCATGAACAACAACAGCAGTTTTTCTAATATCCATAACACTTTCGTTTCTTAAAATATTATATGTAATAAGCTTGCCATCTTTTAGTTGAACAATGCTTTGGTCGTAAACGTGTTTGCTTTCTATAGTAACATTCTTATTTCCTATCTTAACTTCTTCAGCAAAATGCGATTCACGAGTATCATAATAAACAACTCTTAAAATTTGGTTCGTTTTGCTATCCACAAAAATTTCTGCATATTCAGCATGATCTTTGTCGCCATATCCGGAAATATTTTTACATTTGTATATGTAATAACCTTTTTCTCCCAAAGCCTCTATACTATCGCAAATCTTTATTTCATCTTTATCTTCATCTGTTTTTTTGCATGCAAAACTATTATACTTTGTGTCTAAAAATCCAGAAATCTCTCCGCCCAAATCAGAAAAATCAATATTATCTTCAACATAAAAATTACCAGCAGAAGTTTGATATACAATTTTTCCGCCATAAGAAGTAATGTCATTTACTTTTACATTCTTAAGAAACTTATAACTAGGAAAATGTTTCTCAATCATTGAACCTTTGTCTATCATGTTCCAAAGAAGTATAGCAATATCTCCTCTATTTGCTGGAGAGTTCGGCGTAAATTCTTTTACTCCATTATTTAATTCAATTTCTGTCATCTTAGCCATATAGCCAGCATACCAAGGATTATTATTAATATCTAAATTTCTATATCCCATACTCCTTAGCATTATAGTCACAGCCTCAGCATAAGACACATATCCATCTGGTTTGAAAGTTCCATCTGCGTATCCATTTAATATTCCAGATTCTGCAGCAGCTAAAATATATTCCTTTGCCCAATGCTTATCTATATCACTAAAATTTTTAGTTGATGAATTTTTAGCAATAGCCAAAACATTAATAATCATCTTAGAAAGTTCTGCTCTAGTAACTTGTTTTTCTGGCTCGTAAGTTTTAGCTGTTGTACCATTAACAATTTCTAAATATGAAATTCTATCTACAGCTATTTCGCAATCCTTTCCTAAAGTATCGTCAAAAGTTTTAGCATACACACAAGACGTAGAAATCAAAATTAAACTAAAAAGAAGTAAATAAAATTTTTTCATAAGTACATTCCCCTCCATAAAAAGGTTTTAATCTTTAAAACTAATTTGTAGTTCATTTAAGTATTCACTATTATTTCCGAACTTTATTTCATAATTTACTCTAAATAAAAAGGGTTCTTTGCTAAAGTAAAATTCTCTTCCACAAACATCTAAATCAATAGCGCCATAAGGTGTATTGTAATTTGTAGTAGTATTTTCATTTAAACAAATTTCAAGAGCCATATTATCTCTTTCAATTATCAATTTATCTTTGCAAAATTTAATCTTAGAACCTTCATAAGAAACCTCGAAACTATTTTCATCGACAATAACTTCAGCATCATTTTCTTCAGTAACAAAATCCTCATGACTTTCAAAAATCTGTTTGCTTTGTATAACTATTTTTCTATTCACTTAACTTTCCACCTTTACTTCCACTAGTACCTTGTTTTTCAATAATTGTAGATTTAAAAGTATAATTATTTTTCATTTTTTCTTCGTGCTCTTTTTCTGCAATATCAATAAGTTCATCAATCAATTTAGTGTATGGTAACTCTCCTTTATAATTCCACAAATAAAAAGCAAAAGAACCAGGAATAGTATTAATCTCGTTAATATAAACTTTCCCATCGTCGTTATCAATAATAAAGTCAATTCTTGCAACGCCTTTAGAATTCAAAACTTTAAAAGCATATCTTGTATAGAATTGAATTTGTTTTGTTTGTTCTTCTGTAATATCAGCAGGAACTTTTCTTGTCATACTAGACATACCACCCTTTGTACCTGCTGGAACTTTATTTTCAGACTTACTAGACTTTTCTCCATGCAAATACTTATCTTCAAAAGTCAAAAACTCTGCCCAATTAATTGGTTGCTCACATACAGAAACCTTTATATCGTCTGCTCTTCCAAGTGCAGAGCAATTAACCTCAGTTAAATTCTCAACACCTCTTTCAACAATAACTCTTTCATCATATCTTATAGCTACTTCTATCGCATTTATAAGTCCATCTCTATCTTTTGCTTTAGATATACCAATACTTGAGCCCAAATTAGATGGCTTTACAAACATTGGATAATTTAGTGTTTCCTCAATCCTTTTTAGGACACTTTCTTTATCTTTTTCCCATTCTCCTCTTAAAAAATAAGTATATGGAAGTACTGGGATACCATTTGCTTCAAAAACATTTTTCATCAAAATCTTATCCATACCAACACTTGCACCAAGCACACCAGAAGAAGTATATGGAATATTGGCTAGTTCCAAAAGACCTTGTAAAGTACCGTCTTCACCATTCATACCATGCATAGCTGGAATAACAACATCCAAATCTACAAAGCTTGCTTTACCAAAAAGACCAGTACCTTCAATCATAAGTTTTGGTTTGTTTGGAAGTATAATTCCTTTTTTTAAAGTACTTTTCTTCTCTTCAAAATTTTTATATAAAGTAATATCCAAAAGTTCTTTGCCAGTATACCACTCACCATCCGAATGAATATAAATCGGTACAACTTCATACTTACTCTTATTCATATTCTCTATAAGTTGTAAACCAGTAACAATAGAAACATCATGTTCACAAGTAACTCCACCAAAAATAACACCAACTTTTTTCATAAACCAAACTTCCTTTCTAAAATTAATTTACTCGTTATAATTATCTGGTAAATCGTTTTCAAACAAAACAACATCGCCAACATTTGTAATCTCAGCAAGTTTCTTAGTTGCTGCATCCAAGTCAGGTACAACATAAATATTCATACTGTCAAAACCTGCATCTAAAAGTCCTTTTTCAATAGGCTTACTTCTTTTTACTCCCACCAATATTGCAATATCTGTGCATTTAGCCATATGCTTGCCAAATTCATTATTATAAAATTCTTCTTTTTCTCCAAGCTCAACCATACCTGGTGTAATAACTATTTTTCTACCTTTAAATTCTTTTAAAACATCTAATGCCATTTTACTTCCAACAGGATTAGAATTAAAAGCATCGTCAATTACGATTGTTCCATTATTGCTTGGTAAAATTTGAAGTCTATGTGCAATTGGTTCAATCTTTGAAACTCCTCTTGCAATTTGTTCTTTAGATAAGTCTAAGTAAATTGCAATTGCAATCGCACCTAAAATATTTTGTATATTAAGTTCTCCCAAAAGTTTGCTAACACATTTAATATCTCCATTCGGCGTAACCGCTGTAAATTCGCAACCCTCCGAAGACATTTTTATATTTTTAGCATAAACACTTGCAGATTTATCTGAAACACTATAAGAAAACTTATTTCTGTTTTTCTCATTTTTATATAACTCACTACAAAAAGCACCATCTACAGGCAAGAAAATCGCACTATCTTTTTTGAATGATTTGTCATTTAGCGATGAGTACATTTGAGCTAAGTTTTCAGATTCTCCTTTAATTGGTAATGCTCTTAAAAGTTCGCTTTTTGTTTTAGCAACATTTTCTATTGTTTTAAAAGTTTCTAAATGTTGTGGTCCAATAGAAGTAATAATACCAATTTGCGGATAAACAAAATCACAAATCTTTCTAATATCTCCTGGATATCTTGCTCCCATTTCAGAAATAAAAACTTGATGTTCTGGTTTTAATTCGTTTCTAATAATCTTTACATTTCCCATAGTTGTGTTATAACTTTCAGGTGTTGCTAAGACATTATACTTCTCACTTAAAATAGTTTTTAAAATAAATTTAGTACTTGTTTTTCCATAACTACCTGTTATACCAATTCTAATCAAATGTGCGTACTTTGGTCTAATAATTTTCCATCTTGCACTATTTATATAATGATCGTTAATCATAGCCTCTGTTGGATATGCTATATACGCAGCTAAAGCAAGTACAACCGGCATAGTAACAATCATAATTCCAAATTGCAATGTTGGTTGTGCATATTGCATACATCTACTTTCAAGTAATGGTAATGCATTAAAACTCAAACTTAGTGAACTTTCCATTAAAATATATGTTAGCCAAGAAAAAAACATTAACCTTTTTACTCTTCCAGTATAAACTAATTTTTTCTTTGCATTTTTTCTTTCACGTTTCCATTTTATAGCAAGTTTTATAGCACCTGTATAAAATACAATATATAAACATATCAATTGTACTAAATATATAAGTGCTTTTATATCGTCTGTAAAATTAAATCTCGTAATATATACATCGGTCAAAACCATAAGTATAAAGTAAATAAGTGTACTTGCAAGCTCAAACATTCCATCGCCAAAAGCTTTTTTCGGGTTTTTAGTTATCCATCTAAAATAATCTCTAAATTGATAGCTTTCTTGTTGAAAAATATGAATAGCTTTAGGTACGCAAAAAAGAAACATTATCCCCGTACAATATCTTAAAAGCACCACCAAGATCTCCATCAAATTAATAGCCTCTCTCATCTAATTACCTCCCAAAAAATTTTCCACAATTAAATTATATTCATTAGGCGAATCTATATACGAAAAATGAGCAGCACCCTTTAAAACAACAAGCCCACTATCTTTAATTTCTCTTTCCATTTTTTTTGCCATATATAAAGGTGTATCAATATCATTTTCTCCCCACATTAGTAAAGTAGGATTTTTTATTTCTTTTAATTTATCAGACAAATCAAGCGAAATAACCTTATTAAAAGTTTCTCTCATTACGTCTGAACTAATACTAGCATAATCTGAAGAACCATATTTTTTTCTTAGCTCGTTTATTTTTTCTTCGTATTTATCTTTAGGTGTTACAAGTTTTATAAAAAACTTTCCCATCTTGTAACTTCTAATTCTAATCCATTTTTTAAAAGTCATTTTAGGTTTTATTCCAGCAGCATCCGTTAAAACAATCTTGTCAAAAATTTCTGGATACTTAGATGCTAAATAAATTATAACTCTTCCCCCAAAAGAATGTCCGATGACATCTACCTTTTCAAGCCCTAGTTTTTCAATAAAATGTTTTACCATTTCGCCATACTCTGGTACACCCCAAGAAACTGGTGGCTCTTTAGACTTTCCACCTTGGCCTGGAAAATCCAAAACAATAACTTTTCTACTGTTTTGAAAATACTTCCAAATTGGCGCCATTGCGTTAATTGAAGCCATCCAACCATGTAAAACAAGAAGCGGTTTAGAATTCTCATCGCCAAAAATTTCGTAATTTATATCTGTATCATCAATATTAATAAACATACTTCCTCCATGATAGTATAATTATGCTTATATTTTATTCTTAATACTTGTAAAAATCAATTATTTTCTTAATTCTTACGGGAAAAGTTCGATTAAGTTGTATTACGTGGGATTGAAAAAGCGATATGATAATACTTTTATCCGCTACGTTTATCAAGGTAGTATTGCTTCGCAATCTCCACCTTGACAAAAAATGCTACTAAAAGTATTATCATATCGCTTTTTCAATCTAAGAAATAAGAACAAAAAATATTCTCGTCATTAATAATGTTAAACTGCGGTAACGTGGAAAATTTACTTTCAAAAATGACTCATATCCTTTTTTAAAATATATAAAATTAAAGACGAAGAAAAATGTGTGATTACATTTTTCTTCGCCTTTAATAAAATTTGGCTGTCGAAATTAAATCGAGAGCCGAGTAGTAGTTTACGGTTCTGCGTAAAGGTTAACAAAGTATTCTTCAATCATTCTCGAAGTCGTATACTGCTGGCTCATCACCATAGCTGCAAACATCTTACGAGCCCAGAGTTCTCTGTCTCTAAACTCGTGCACAACGATCGAATCGTAGATATGAAGCAAGTTCTTCGCGTCGGCTTCATCTACTTCGTCTTGGGTCATTTGGTTACTGGGAGTCGGTACTGTCCAGCCAGACACGTTTTCGACACAACCTTCACGCCACCAACCATCTGCCGTGCTAACATTAAGCACACCGCACATCGCAGCTTTCATACCAGATGTGCCACAAGCTTCAAACGGAACTCTGGGATTATTCTGCCAAATATCAACACCGCTGACAAGTTTCTGTGCTAGGCTGATATCGTATCCTTCAAGAAATACAACGTTGTTAGGAAATACTTTCGAAATCTTATTAACTTCAGCAATAAACTTCTGACCATCTGTATCGTATCTATGAGACTTACCCGCGAAAACAAACTGAATGTTATACTTAAAAATAAGTTTTTCAAAGTTTTCCCTATCTTTAAAAATCAAAAGCCATCTCTTATACTCGGTTGCACGTCTCGCAAAAGCAATCGTCAAGTTGCACTCTTTGAAATTAACACCTTTCGTTTTGTTAATATATTCAATAAGTACCCTCTTATTAAGCAAATGAATGTTATAAATTCTATCAATATTTGCCCTATTAAAAGCATTTTCAAGCTCTCTGCTACGCCATGTGCCAGGATGAACACCATTGGTGATGGCAATAATCGGAGGCAAATACTCAACATCTTTCCACATCTCTCGCGCTGCCAAGACCTGAAGTCTCGAAACGCCATTCGCTCTCGCAGAAAGATTGAGTGAAGCAACCGTCATATTAAACGGTTCGCCACCAATTTTCTTTACCTGGTCATAAGTAAGACCCAGAGTTGCTCCGACTTCCACCATTACAGAAATCGAGTGCGACTCATTACCAGCAGGGACATTGGTATGAGTAGTAAACCGTGTCATCTTTTTTACGCGCATAAAAGCTTCGTTAAAAAGTTCTTCACCAGACTTGTTTTCAAAATTTGTCTCATTAATAAACTGACTAATAAGTTCCAGCCCCGCAAAAGCAGGATGACCATCGTTATAATGGTAATAGTCTACACTAATGCCAAGCTCTTTCAAAGCTCTCACACCACCAATGCCAAGAACAATCTCCTGAGCTATACGCTCTTTTTCACGATCATCCCAAGCGCCACCATAAAGATACCAAGTAATGTTTCTAAAGTGATTATTTTCAGGAATATCCGCATCCAAAAAATATGCAGGACCATTCTTCAGTTTCCAAATCTTAAGCTTAACATCTTCGTTAAAAATTTTTACAAAAACATTCTTACCCGTATCAATAAGATACTCTTTCCAATTATTAAAATCAGGATCTTCGTTTCTCACAGTTCCGTCTTCATTAATTTTCTGGGCTACATAACCCTTTTTCCAAAGAATATGAATAAAAGTCATCGGATAAAGACCATTACTATCCATAACGCCTTTAAGCATGTCTCCTGCAAGAATCTCGAGTCCACCACCGTATGTCAAAAAATCGCTGTAAATGCCTGTACCCATCGAGAAATACGCGACCTTTTTGGTATACATACCAAGCCCTCCTAAAAAATTTTTTCACTGCCAATATTAACACTACTTACGACAAAAATCAACAAAAAATTTTATAAAAATCTGCCCATTGAAATTTAAAATCAAATTCTAATTCGATACTAGTGAGTTTTGGGTTTAAAACTAACAAAAAATTGCCTATCAAAAAGATAAGCAATTCCTTATTTCGTTTCATATACCATTTTCGAAAGCTACTTGTTATAAAAGTAGTTAGCCAAATCAAATGAAAACGGTATTGTTATATTAATATCATAAACTTAAATTAATCTCTTGTATATGAAGCTACTGTATTACTAGACTTATCTGTAAATGTTTCTAAAAGTGCTCCTGATGAACTATATACTTTATGAGTTGTATAAACTCTATATGTATAACCTGGAGTAACTCTTATTCTTTCTTCTACTGCTGCCGCCCTATTTCCAGTGTCTTCCCAAGAATCAAAAACTTGCCAACTTCCATCCTTATAGTATTTAAGTTCTACCAAAACATAAGCTGTTGTTCCATAAGAACTAGAAGTATTACCACCACATTCTAAAACATCATAATCTGCATATTCAGCATATTTGTCAAGCAAAATACCAGTAGATGTAATGTATGACCACTGAATAGAATCAGGCTCTTTTATAGCTGCAAGGCATGTACCCATTGAAATTATTACTATACTTAAAACTGCAAATATTGCTACTTTTAAAATATTTTTTTTATTCATTTGGTTGTCCACCTTACGTTTGGCTATATATATTACTTCAATGAATTCTAAAATAGGGACTTTTATTCTTGAACAAATTTTATATTTTCTGCTATTTTCTTTAAAGTCTTCTCTCCACAGTTACCATCTAAGACATATACATTTTTTGCATCTTGCCATGTAATATACATTTCTTTATCATTTTTTACTAAAAGCATATCTTTTTCCCTAGTAGAAACATCTATTATTTCTCCACTCTCTGTGTTAATTTTAATATCGTAACCCTGTTCTAAGACTTTAAAATCGAAGAATTTTCCCTCTTGTGCATTTCCAAAAGTAATTACTTTCATTTTAGATTTAGATATTACTTCTTCAAAAGTAAATCCCTTAGGCACATAGTAAAATTTAACCCCTTCAACTTCTGCTGTATCTTCATTGCCTTTTACATTATTAAATTCACTATACTCCTTCGCCGGTCTAAACAAAATTTTGCCAAGACTATTTCTCCAAGCACCAGCGGTCGGAACCATGATGATTCCAATTATCAAGACCGCAGCACAAGTAAGTGCCACATTTCTTTTGCTAAGATTCAAACCTAGAGCCCTACCATTACTTTCTCTTTCAGCTTTAATTTTAGCAGCAAGCGCCTTTTTAGCTTCCTTTCTCTTAGCTTTTTCCTCAAGCTTTGCCATCTTTAAATGCCTCTTATCTGCTCTTTCGTCAATCTTTTCTATTTCTCTTTCCAATTTTTTTTTTGATCTTTCATAATCTTCCGCCATGGCAAAAATCTTTTTCATTCTTCTTTCATGTTCTTTAGAAAAAACAATCTCTTTACCATCGTCATCTGTAGTTTGATTATCCATATCGACAGGTTCTTCCTCTGCCATTCTAGCAGCTTCTGCAAGCATTTCATCTAGTTTTTCTTCGAATGTTCTCTCGTCCATCATTTAGCCCCTCCCTTTTCAAAGCTTCCAATAATTTTTCTTTTCCTCTAGTCAGCCTTTTCTTTAAAGTTTCATAACTTGCATTAAACATTTCTTCACTTTCTTCTCTAGAAATTCCAAAAATTCTTTCCATCACAATAATATCACGATAAATAGTCGGCAACTTATCAACTTCGTTAGAAATCCTTTGAGCCGATTCATTTGAAACAACAATATCGTCAGGAGATTTCATTAAAAAATGACTATCATCGACAATATCATCTATGTAGTTCTCTCTGTTATTAAGATATGTCCTTTTTCTTTGATAATCCATTGCTGTATTCCTTGCAACAATCTTTAAAAAATTACAAGTCATACCTTTCTCTTCATCTTGAATTTTACTTGCATACGGAATAAGTTTAACAAAAGATTGTTGAATTACATCTTCCGCATCATGATGATTGTGTAAAACACCGTAAGCTGCATTATACATACATCTTGAATACACTTTATATAAACTTTCTAATTTTTCAAGGTCCCCCTTACTTAATTTTTCCACTTCTCGTTCCTCCATCTAGCACTATACTATATTAAACAAATAGTAAAATGTCTTTTATATTTTCGATTACTTCATTTCAAAAACAGTTTAACACTTAACAGCAATATTTTCAAGTGACGAAAACATTGCATAATGAAAGAAAGTAATACAACTTTTCAAAATAAAACTTTCCCCTAAAAGCTCTCTTTGACATACACTCACCTCTCCCTAAAACAACCATAATATTTATCGAATCTATCATATTACTTCAGCAAAATTGCAATAGGGACAACTTTTTTAAAATTCTAAAAACAAAAATTCGACACTATATCCCAAACGTACAGAAATAGCTAGTGCTTCTTTTACAGTTGTTGAAACATCGCCAGTTTCTTTTTTATAATACGTTGCAGGTGTTTTGCAAATAATTTTGCCCATGTCGTTAATTGTTAGGTCCATCTCCTTTCTTGCTTTTTCTAGATTTTTATACATAAAAGACACCTCCGTATATATAGTATTTCGTATTGCAAAATGTGTCAATAGAAAATAAAAATTTTTGCATATTGTAAAAATACTATTTCAATTGCATGTAATGAAAGTTATAATATGTTCGAGGGGAGGCACAGTTATGTACAAAAACAATATACTTGGTCAACGAATAAAATCACTTAGAAAAGAGCACAAATATACACAAGAAGATGTTGCGAAAAAATTAAATATTTCAATTGCAGCACTTTCAAGATATGAGACTGGTACATTCGAACCAAAGTCATTAGAGCTAATTGTTGACTTATCTACACTTTACAATGTTTCAACAGATTACCTATTAGGAAAAACAGATGCCAAAAATCCAGAAATCGATTTTGAAAAAATGGATATAGGCTTAACAAACAAAACTTATGAAAATTTAACCGAGGCACAAAGGCTTCAAATAAAGAAACTAATATCAGTAATTGTAGAAACAAATTAAAAGATAAAAATAAAGTATGCTTTGCTTTACCAACTGAGCATAACATACTTTATTTTTATTTATAGCCTCAAACCTGCTTAAAATATACTGTTTGAAAATTTTGTAAAAAAAACAAAAAAATATTTTAAAAAATTGTTGACAAATAATAATATCTAAAGTATACTAAGGAAGTCGTCAGACATTAAAGAAGTGGGCGCTTAGCTCAGCTGGGAGAGCATCTGCCTTACAAGCAGGAGGT
>ULTU01047949.1_pt1 | contig 26172 bp, 3 predicted proteins | sample 1957861 | NCBI WGS metagenome assembly ULTU01 (sample SAMEA4835742, study PRJEB28245) | human gut metagenome | biome: gut microbiome; material: fecal sample | place: Denmark | collected 2008
GAAATCTACAAAATTTATTGATAATATATATATTTACTCAAAATTTGCAAAAACTATTTTTACTAGAATTCATGGCTTTAATACTAGATTTTTTACATATTTTTGCATAAAAATGCAAATTGAGACAATTTAATTAATTTTTCTTTTGGTATCCAAATAATTTGACAAGATTTTTTTTAAAATATAAACTAGTAATAGTATTATTATTTTTATGCGTGTGCGTGCGCATAAGAGTAAGACAATTTAAAAGTATTTGTATACTTTGAAGGTAGGGTAAAATGGAAGAAAGAGAAAGTAGCGAAAGAAAAAGTTTACTTATCAAAACTATTTTAATTATCATATTACTTTTGTTGTCATTCTTGGCGACAATCCTTTATGTGTATCTTTATCCAAAGACCACAGTAAATCTCTATAAGGACGACCCATCTCATCCTTATTCATCGTTTACAATCAAAAGGTATTCCACCCTTTCTTCCTTGCCGGGAATCGAAAAGACGGGATATACATTCTTGTATTGGACGTATGACGATTGGAATGGCGAAAGGTTTGATTTAAACAAAGAATTGGATTCCGAAGTAATCAATCTTTATGCAAACTACACAGCCAATCAATGTGTAATCAACTACTACGTTCAAATGTATTCCGAAGTAGACGGCTACTACGATACGATTATTAAGACCGAGCCAATTCTATATGGCGATTCATATACAGTTTGGAACCCAGTTGATAGAAATGGAAACTTGCTTCCAGACTTCCCTGTTATGAATGGTTTCCATTTTGCGGGTTGGACACTCGAAAAAATGGTTGACGAAAACGACACTAATCTTTCAGGCAAACTATACGAGCCAAATACTGAGCGTTTCTATACCCAACCAAGCGAAACTATGAATCTACATGCCTTTTATATGAAAAATAGATACTCAATCAATTTGCATACAGGCATCAAATACGAAATGAATGGCGGAGTTCCTGCTAGAGACGAAAATAACGAGTATATTATCAAAAATTCGGATAATGAAGTTATAAACGACCAAGTTATCTTCCAACAATCTTTGGGAGATATTGCTGAAGCCCACAAAAACATGGAACTAAATGTAGATATCTATGGTGACGAAGCCAGCGAATATGAATTCCTAGGCTGGTACTTAGACCCTGAATACAAAGTTTCAATTGATAGTCACGAACTAATTTTGCAAGTAGAGAGAACAACTGGTATTCCTTATTACGAATACGAAATTAATGGCGAAAAAATCAAAAGCTATGCCAAAGTTATCGGCACTAAGGAAGACGGAAGCGACGATTATGGCTTTGACATTTACTCTAAGTGGCAAAGAAAATGTTACAAAATCACATTAAACAAAAATTCAAATAGGTCAACAGGCAAACTTGAACCTATCTACCTATATAAAGTTAATTTTGATGAAAATGGCAATGCACTAGGTTTTGGTGCTTATTACAATGACGGAGACGTTGCTAATGATACGTACTTTACATACGATGGTTACAAAGATGGCGGTCACTACTCCAAAGTTAATTTGTTATATCGTGAGGACAAGAAAAATGTTGTTGATAACGACTTTGTAACAAGTGTCAAAGATAGTTCTGGTAGACAAACATACAGGCTTATCGGTTGGACAGATAGTATTAATACCAAAAATGAAGGTACTAATTGGTATTCAAAATGGCAACAAGTTGCGTGGTCAAAGGAATATGTTGAATCTGGAACAGAACAAAAACTACGCACAGGTGCTATTTCTTATGGCAATAGTGTGTATAGCCAAACTTTGAGCAAAGACGTAACTCTTTATGCACAATGGTCACAACTATTTGATATTAAATTTGCTTATGCGAGTGGTTCAAATCAAGACAACTTTGTTTGGAGTGGAATCGAAGGCGAATGGTTTGTATTGCCAAATATGACAGATATTATCAATCGTCCAAATGGCAATGGTCAACCATGGACAAAACAATACAACAATTTTGCCGGTTGGACAACTGGTACAAGTTCGCTTGCAACCAAATACTACGAAAGAATAAATGGCGAATTAAATCCTGAATACATTTATACTATCGGTAGAACAAGTGCCACACTCATTGTTCTATGGCAAAAAACACCTTATAAGGTAAGTTTCTATACAAATGACGGGACAAACGATATTCATACTTTTTATGAACCCGTTTATGGCGGAACATTTAGATATTATCCGGGTTCTCCAACTAGGGCAGGATACTTGTTTACTGGCTGGTCACAAACCAAATTTGCAGATGGTCAGTATGCAAGGCTAAGGCGTGAATCCAAAGATAACGGAACAACAATCACGTCCGACAAAATGGCATATACATCTTCATCAAACTTTCATATTACTGGAAACATGGCCTTTTATGCAAGTTGGACACCAGATTACATGATTGAGTACAATGCTAATGGTGGAACTTTCTCATCTTCAAGCAAAACTCTATATAGATATAGCGAAATCGTGTCTTCTTCCAAATCACAACTCAATCTAAAAGCGAATATTTATGTCGGCAATAGAATTGCCCTTACTAGAGAAGGCTATGACTTCAAAGGCTGGCAAGTTAAGTGTGCTGACGGAACTTATGCAACCATTAAGTCAAGTTCAACTACACGAACAACATTCGACTTTTATGACAACAAATTCTATAGTTATAGAGCCGAAGGTGTTATGGTTGACGAAAATAACAAAACTCAATTTGTTATGACTGACAACACTGTTACTTTACAAGCGCTTTGGGAAGCTAAAAAGTTCAAAATTACAATTATTGATACTCGTGCAAATGGCACAAACTCAAATACAAGGGTGGACGTAGTTAGATATGACGACTTGTATACTTTCCCAATCGAAGATAGTTTAGGGGTTAACTACAATACAAAAATCGGTTACAAACTTGTTGGATTCTCAACATCAAGAGATGGCACTGGCACAAGATATGATGTTACCTACGTAGACGGCAGTCCAGTTATGCCAACTATCGGTGACGAAGAAACAAAAATCAAATCCAACTTGACATTCTATACAATTTACGAACAAAAAGATATAACCTTGGAGTACTATCTTCCAAAAGAAGATGGCGAACCAATAGGATTTAGACCAACTGCAACAAATGTAACAGCACCAGGCACAATTAGTTATGGTCAAACACTAGTTTTGCCAACTGTAACATCGGCTGATGTTACTAGTGCGGGAATTAACTCAAAATATAAATTCAAATACTGGTACTATGTAGATAATGGCGTAGAAAAAGTCGTTAAATCGGGCGACTCAGCGTTGTTCCACGACGAAAACGACAAACTTAAATTATATGCAAAACTCGAAGTAGAGTCTTACTATGTATCTTTGAGTATTACCAATCCATTCAAAGATTCAAACTACATCGTCGAAACTATTGACGTTGGAAGTTTTGAAAAGAACGTTCAAATTGGCGAAGCAAAATACAACCAAGTAATGTACAAACTTTACGATAGACTAAGCAAAATCCTAAGTGATTACGTTTTGAGAATCGAAAAAACTACTTTGACTGATGCTGACGGAAATGAATACGAAGTAATCTCAAAAGTAATTTTCAAAGGCTACTACTTGAACGGATTGTTTACAAGAACAGCCACTCCAGTTGAATTTAACAAAGATACAATCTTGACGGGTACTTCTAACAATATTGTAATTGTAACAAAATGGGATGCAAATACAGTTAATTTGGTGTATAAGAGTGGCGAAGAAGAAGGCGCACAAACAAAGAATTTCTCAGAAAAGTATAGTTCTGAGATTCAATTCCAGTCTAATACATTATTCACTTTGGAAGGCGGTCTTCAAATTAAGAGTTGGTATATCAAATCTACAAATGAGACTTTGAGTCCACTATATTTCGAAGCCGACAGTTATTTGACAGGTCAAAACGGAAAATATCCAAACCTAGACACCTTGAGTGCAAACGGATATATTACTTGGAGTGATAGCGGAGTAGGAACTATTACTATTTATGCAAACACTCAACAAATTTGCGAAGTTACCTACTATACCTATAACGGCAGTGCTACTCCAAGCGAAGCAACTACTCTCAAACAAACTTTCCCACTTGGCGAACTTCCAAGTTTGCGTAGTGGTGTAAACTATGGCGACATGGTGTTTGAAGGCTGGTATTACAAGGGCAAAAAAGTCACTTCTATCCCAGTTTCAAACTCAAACCCAAATGTAAGTTTGTATGCAAATTATACATACAAATATTCAGTTAAAAACGTAAGCATAATTGACAACATTATCAGTTTCCCAGAGTTAAAGAAATATTCCAAAACCCTTGATTTGCTTGGTGTTGAAAAGAATGCGGAAACAGGTCAGTATATTTGCAAAAACTACGATAGTGCAACCGACAAATATACATATACCAATCAAATTTCTTTGACCGCGCCAACAAGCGAAGACATAACTATTCCAACTGGTTATAATTACCATGGAATCAAGTTTATGAACGAAAACATAATTTATTCTTTGGCTGATGTTAATGCGGGAATTACAAAATCAGTAGATGGCACAAACTTTGAAATTCAAACTTATTTTACAAAGACATATACTCTCAAATATAGACTTGACACAAGTGATAACCAGACATTCGGAGATGATACTACTGACGACAAGGTAGAGACTTATCAAGTAGGCTATGATAATGTTGCTGTCGACAATAGCACTATTAATTTTATAGCCAAAAAACCAGCACATACATTTGTTGGCTGGAAGATATTGTTGGCGGATGGAACATTGTCCGAAAAAACCTATGTACTAGGCGAAGGTATTACGCTTTCTACTGTAGAAACCGTGTTAAAACCAGTATTCGGCGCTCCTGCAACAGGAACTATTGAAGTTATCATTCAATTAATAAAGAGTTCAACAGAAAGCGGAGATAAACCACCAATCACCATTCATAATGGCGAAACTTATACATTTACAGGAAGTAAGGACGACATAGGCAATAGAGTTAGTGACGTGTGGGGTTCTGGCACACATGATTTGTATCGTTGGAAGGCAAACAGCACTGCCAAATCTTATCTAAACAAAGAATACTTTGAAATTGGCGATAGTTTTACTGTTCCAACAGCAATTCAAGAAGACTTAATTTTCACATTCACTGGCGAATGGGTCAAAAAATACATTATAGATTTTACTCAAGATGCTGAGCATGTTTTGGCAGAGTACACAACCAAATCTGTAACATTGCAAGAAGGTGTGGAATTTACTTTGAAAGAGACACCTACTATTCCAACTCCGGGCGTAACATTTGAGTATTGGCTAGTTACAATAGGTGGCAAAGAAATCGAAATTAGAGTAGGTGACAAAATTGTTGTTACTACAAATTCGACCTATACATTTGATAGTACATTAACTAATGTAACTCATTATTTCCCAATGCTTAATGGTCTTGAAAATACATATACGTTGGTTGGCTCTTGGACAAGTGTCAAATATGATGTTACTCTAAATATCGTAGACCCACTAGACCCAAATACCACATTGCATACACTCAAATTAGTTGATGTCCCATATGGCACAACAATTGGCAATCGTGAAATGCTAGATAGTTCATTTAAATATCTTGACGAAGCAAGCAAAGGATTGATAAGTACTATCCTTGGAATGGAAAACGACAGTCGTGGTATTCGTTGTTGGAAAGACAAAGACGGAAATGTCGTTGTCCTTCAAAACATAAGCGGTAATTTGGAATTATACGCTGTTTGGGAAAATAAATACAGTGTTGAATATGTGGCAGAATCCACAGAATTTGGCTATTCTCAGACAATGCCTACCACCTATCATTTACCTGGCGACAAGATTACATTTAATAATGTATTGAGTAGTATTTATCGCAAAGGATATATGACAGTATACTTTGCCGACGGCAAGTATAATGTAATTAGTGGTCCTGTAAACGACTATTATCAATTAACCAAGTTTGGCATCACAAACAAAGATACTGGTGTCTTGCTTGCCACACTCGAAATAGACGAAGATAATTCTTTCTCAAGTTTTGAAATCAACGCAAATATCACAATTACTCCAATCTTTGAGCGTATTAGCAAAGTTACATTCAAAGACAATACAACCGACGACGGCGGTCAAATTGTTCTTCAAGATAGTCAAGAAAAATATGTTGTGTTTGTAAAAACTGGCAAGACTTTGGAATTAAAAGACTTTAATACAAGTCGAACAGGATTTGCATTTGTTGGCTGGAATGAAGATAAGACTAGCGAAACCATACAAGACAAGGTTACCGGCAACGGTAGTGAAATTACTGTGTATGCTGTTTGGGCAAGCACACGAAAAGCACAATTTGTTTTGCAGATTCAATATGTGGGTGGACTCAACTCAGTTACATTGTTTGAGTTACCACTTACCAAACTTAACAAAATCAACATGACTACTTTGCAAAGTTATTTGGATGATTCTTCAAAGAACGGAAACTTCCTTAAAATAGCCAATCTTCAAGATTTAGACCACCCAGCATATATTTACAATGGCCAAAGATTCTATCTTGACGGATTTAATGTTACAGACAATACTAACAACAAAACACATTATAGCCTAAGTGAGTTGTGTAATATTGATTTTGGAGCATCAAACTTTAATACAAGCGAAAATGTCACAGTTATGCTTAATACTTATGACATATTCTCTATCACCTATATTAATTCTTATGATGCAACAAGCGGAATTAATGAAGTTGATTATTTTGTATCTAATGAGAAAAGTTCGGGGAAATTAGTTGCTAGCACACAATTTGAAACTCTAACCTTGCCAAATCAACTAACAAATCCTACTGTTACAAGACCAAATTATTCTCCAGCGTACTGGTCGAGTTCTTCTAGTGAATATACTCAAAATAGTGCATCTAAGTATTATTTTAACAATGCAAGTTCATTGACTCTTACAAGTTCTCAACTCAAGACTATTTCAAGAAGCCTAAGAGAGAAAAATTCACAAAATTATAACTTGTACTTGATGTGGGAATACAAAAATATCAATGTTAAACTCAACTTGATAGCAACTCTCAAAGATACTGCCGATATCAACGACCAAAACGAGACTGTACTTACTGACCCATATTTGGAATATCGCAAGTCAACAGATGGCTCAGGCATCAAATTTGTAAATGTTCCAAACTTCATTCATATTTATAGCAATAATGTGCTTGTTAGAATGTTTAATCAAAACAACTATGATTTTAACAAGGCCGACTCGCCAATAACCGCTCAAGTTAAGTATAATTCAAGTATTTATTTGAGTGCAAAATTTAATGAAAACTTTACACGAAATACATCGGTTGGCGGATACAATTTGGTCGGATTTACAAAGAGTCTTTACAAACTTGGCGAAACTTGTGAAAGTTCAAAAATTTATCGTTTGAATAGAAACATTACTATCAATGATGATATACTCACAAACGGCGAACTAATTTTGTATCCATATTACGAATTAGAATCGGCACGTATGATATATGTTTATGCCGAAAACGGAACGGCACAAGTACAAATTTCAAATTCGCCAGTTTCTGGCTTTGTTCAAGCACCTTCGGATAATGAGAAAAATGAAGAAATTTCATATAATGACTATATAGTTAATAGATTTAGCCAAATCGTAATTACTGCAAACAAACCAGATAGCGGTTATGTGTTCAAAGAATTCCACAAAGACGATACCTTTAATGCAAACATAGTAGATAATGTGCTTTCGCTTGATTGCAAACAGTTCTTTGATGGAACACAAGAAAATGGGCTACGCTTTGTAGAGATTCATTACGAACCAATCGAAGTCAAAGTTACTATGAATTTAGGCTACAAATATGATTTAAAATCTGGTAGTGATGTGGGCTCAATCACATTTGCTGATGGCGGTAAGAGTGACAAAGAATTCTCTGGTACAATCAATACCGACAACAGAAATTACACAGTTAGAATTACAAGCAATAGCGGATTTGAATACTCAATTAATAATACTGATTCATATTATAACTACCAATTCTATTTGGATAGCGGATATACTAGACCACTTGAAAGTGTAGACGGAAAAACCATACTTGTATCTGACTTAGATATTACTTATGGCACAGAAAATACAGCAACACTATATGTTCTTGCTACTCCAAAAACTTACACAGTTAGTTTCAATATTAACAAAGGCACACTTACTCAATCTTCAAAACTTAGAGCAACATCTAACGATATATTTAATTGTGGCGAAGTTTTGTTTGATGTAGCGGGCGGAACTGCAAACGTCTATGTAGGCTCAGTTCTTGACCTTCCAACCAAAGAGACTATCAAAGACAACCCAATGAATCTAAGTTATCCAAATGTAGTATTCCTAGGTTTCTATGTTCAAGGCGACCAGTCAAGAACAATACAATCTAACTACACAGTAACATCAAATACAATATTTAACGAACTATACTCAGATAGCGTTGTTATCATGCAATACAATTATTTGGGTAAAACTACTATGGTTAGTTACCAAGCAGGTAGCGAAGTTATAGTGGGTGACGGTGTAGACCAAAGTGCATTTGATATTGCCTATGAGTTTATGCACTGGAAACATGGCACGAATATATATAATTTTGGCGACAAAATTACTATTCAGAATTCGATGATTTTGGAAGGTGTTTTCCAAGGCAAAGATATAACTTTCAAATATTCTTACAATACAGGTAGCGACCAAACAACTTATGATGATACTTCCAAATATGGCCAAGATTATGTGCTTATTTCCGAAGAAGACAACAAACTTACTAATTTGAAAACCGACCCAACCAAATATATTTATGGCTGGAAATACACATACTCAGTAGGTGAAGAGACTAGAGATATTACATTCAAGGCAGGAACTACAATTCCATTTGATTCATGGCTAGGCTTTGAGTATAGCGAAACTAACAAAACTATTGTATTAAATGCGGTTTACTTTAATAAATATCAATACCAAATTGAATATGATGTAACAACAAATGTTAGCAATGCGGGAGAATTTAGTTCTCAAAACTATGTAGTAAGGTCAAATAGCGAACAAGATTTGTCGTTTGCAGACGAATTGCTATTTAAAATCAACTCAGTTCAGCCACAAAATACAGATGAACATTTAATCTTTACACAATACTCAGTCAAAGTATCTACCGATGGCGGTACAAATTTTGTAGATGATACAACAAACCTAAACCTAGTTGCTGGCGGAAAACTTAAACTACTTAGTCCAACCCAAAGCAACCTAGGCACCATAATTGTATACAAACTTACACCTAACTTTGAATCAAATGTAGGAAGTCTACCTGTTACTTTTGATATAACAAACCCAGTAGACAACTCAAGCCTATCAAATAATACTCTTGTAGGTGATACAAAGACTTTAAGTAAAATTAATACTTTCACATTCTATACAAACACACTCTTTACAGATGATTATTTGCCTAAGGTTACCACATCTGCCGGAAATAATATTGCCAACTTTGAAATCCAAAAACAAAGCCTAACTTTTGGATTGCAATTAGATATTGACTGGTTTGCTTATGGACTAGTAGGATATATGGCATCTGTTTATAGTGACGACACCAACTTTACTCTCAAAGAATTTAGATTTGGAGTTGAAGGCGATGAGAGAAATCTCAAAGGTGTATACAAATTACAATTAAGTCCAATTTGGGAAAAGAAATACGTAATCAATTACTTCAACGAATCAAATGTCGAAGTAACAGAACTCAGAAAATATATTGATTACTCAAGCGATTTAACCAAACTTTCTACTCACGGAAGCATTTCTCCAAGTGACCTAAGTGGTTCACATCAAGTTAGTGACTTCTTGAAAGAAAACCACGAGTGGATAGGTTATACAAATATCGCAAACGACCATGTTATTACATCTCTCAAATCGGATACAACTAGAGCAGTAGTTCTATTTAAAAATAACGAAATATCTTGTACTTATGCTACAAATAGAGTAGTTAATTTGTATCCAGCACAAGCACTAAAATACAAAGTTAAATTTGCTACATATCTACTTGGCGAAACCACTCAAGATTTGAGCGAATTTACTATGGCTGACAAATATGCATCAGGCACAGACCTCTCAATTTATTTGGGAAGCAAAATTACTCTACCTGATTTGGATACTTTGTATACCAGCCGAAACGATACTAAGTATGAATTTGTTGGATTTACTGACAAACAGAATTCCAACACATATATCAAAACCGAATATGAATTCAATATAAATAATGCTAACAATGACGGCACTATTACTCTTTTCGCAAACTTCCAAAGAACAGCTATTAATGTTAGTTTCTCATTTAGTGGTCTAAATGCCAGAGATATTGAGAAATTGGGTAATTATACATTCCAACTCCAAAAACAATATGGCGACCAAATTGACTTGAGTTATTCATATAACGAAGACGATGGAACTTATACATTTGTTAATAATAATTCTCTAAGTTCTAGCGATGATAGTTTACAAAATGTAGTCAATCAAATTGTCAAAGATTTTGACTATTTCAAACTATCCAAAATATGGGTGGGCAATAGTTCATTAGACACAAATTACACTTTGACTCTTACAGAAACTATCGACATTATATTAGAATTTGAACCTATTTATAGATTGCAATACAACATGTATGGAAACGCAGACAAAATCTATTATGACGACCCATTGGAAGGAAAAATTTATCCGAACGAAAAAGGACTTTTGGGCGAACAGATTATTGAAAAAGGCATAACTTATTCAGCCAAATATAATATAGATAAGATTGTAATTCCGGGTGTTGTACTTAGTTGTTGGTCATATGATGGAAAAAACGACTTCTTTGATAAGAATGGACACACAACTATTAATGCCTTTACCAAATCAAACATGACCGACGATTATAGAATTGCACTATGGATTAAATACGAGACAAATTATACAGTTAATATTTACTATTTCAATTCGTTTGAAGATATGGTAGGTGGCAAAAAATATGCCAACAAGCCAATTTCAGTTGATACAGTTTTTGGTCAATCTTTTGAGATGAACTTGTCTTCAATATTCGATAGCAAAATTCAAGAAATGAACAAAGATGATGCTACCAAAATTAAGATAGGTGACACTGTTATCAATAATTTAAACGAATTGTCCAAAGTGTTTGAAAATCAAAAATACACACACAATGGCCTTGTTAATGTTGCTCTAAATGAAACCGAAAGAAAAACATATTCAATAACTTCGTATGTTGCAGGAATTACAGGTGTTAGAGACATTTATTCCGTTAAAACATATTCCGAAACAACCCCACTTGTCAACGACCTATATCTTGTATATTCTCCAATGAAATTTACTATTACACTGAATACTATGGTTGGAGATGTGAACGCAGAAAATAAATTTGTATACGACGAAAATTTGGTGTCTCAAAGTCAATCAGTCAAAGCAGAATATGCTTTGGAACAAGAAAATAATGGCGAAATAGCCGACGACAAACGTATCATTGTTAAAGGTGGATGGACTAGCACAGAATATTTGGATATTACAAACACAATATACCTTATTAATAGTAACTACTTCAAAGCGGACACAAATATATATTTATCCAAATATTATGATTTTGTTGGCTGGAAGATTAGAATTGCAACTACCGATGAGACCACAAATACAACAACCTATTCGTTCAAAGAATTGACAGAAAATGGCACTGGTCTATCTGTAACTATAGACGGACAAAATAGATACCAAGGTGTTACTGGCTTTGGAAGCGATATAAACTTAGTAGCATGCTTTGTTCCAAAGAAAATTACCGCCGAAGTAACCGTAAAATCTGTTGACAACTTGGGTGACGAACTAAAACTCAAATTCACCGACAAGTCGTCCAAGGTGGAAATATCCGCACAAGAGTCTGTAGATAGTGCAAATCATGTAACCAAGTATACAATGCAAGTTGTTCAAAATTCAAAACTTACAATCGAATCTCAAAATGAAACTTATGGAATTTCGTTAGTATCCTACTCTGGAAATAATTTTGGATATGACAATCCACTCAATGCCGATATCGATATTCCAACAGCATCTGCCGATGATGACGGTGTATTTAGAATTATAGTCACTCTTGATTATCATGACACAAAGATTGTTTATTTCAATTTGGAAAATAATAATGGCTCAAAAGGTAAGTTGTCAAAAGTTAACTTTAACCTTAATGGTCATCAACTATCTACAACAAATATTACTTTGGCAAACGAAAGTGTTGGCGGTATTCACTTTGCCCAAAAAGTAATGCTTCCAAAAAATGCAGTTATTACTACAAATTTTGCCGAAGTTGCACTTAATAACTATACTTTGACATCTTGGGATATGTACGACGAAGCAACCAGAAAATTCCAAACATTAAATTCAAGCATAGAAGTTACTTCAGACATTTATCTCAAGGCCAAGTACGAAGCCAAAGAAATAACAATTGAATATGTAATAGATAACAATGGCTCAAAGACAACCCTTAGTGGAATTGCTGACGAATATACAAAGGGTGCGTATGGCAGTCAAATAACTCTACCTTATATCATTGTTGAAATGGGAAATAGAGTTACAACCGGCTTTGCTTGTGATGGTCTAGCATGCACATTTGGCGAAACAATCACGATTTCTAGCAAGAATAATGCCGAATTAAATGGCAAACTTACACTAGAAGTTACTACAATCGAATTCTATTATATTAGATTTACGAAGGGTGACACAACATTTGAATTGCCAACTGTATATCCACAACAAGACAATTCGGTTAAGGTTAAGATTGCCGAACAAGAAATTAGAATTAACGCGAACACTAGTTATTACTACAAGTCGCTAGATAGTGTTCAAAATCCTATTACTGGTATGGAAACTCGAACAACTGGCTACTTGATGCCAAACGAATATATAATTCCAACCCCAACCCACGAAATCTCATCATCAGATAATGTTACATTTATCGGTTGGAAGACCAAGTCAAACAAGGTTTGTGAAAATGGTGACACTTATGAGTGTAATTCAAACGATGCCGAAAACGGAATAATTACATTTAATGCTATTAATAGCAATGTAATCAAAGTTGAATTCTATATCACTAACCCAGTAGACAAGACCGAATTAAAACTTACAACAAACACAAACAAAGAACCAAGTCTAACCGAAATTAATATCTTGGTTGACAAGAAAGAAAATTCTGTACTTGTAGATTACATAGGTGCAGACGATAACCATGCACAATTTAATGTCAAATATACTAACGGAGAGACCAAATCTACAAGTTACTTTGTTAAATCCAAAATATCAGAAAAATATTTGGGTCGAGACTACAAGTTCTATGGCTGGTCGACCGAATCAAAGACGTTTTTTAGCGATATTTCTCAATTTATTAGTGATTCCAACGCGGTTAGTTATTACGGCAGTAATTTTGCAAAACTAAGCGACACAGATATTGCACAAAAATTACAAAATGCTATCAAAACATCCAAAAAATTCTATGCCGTTTGGGAAAACAAATTCTCAGTTGAATTTGTAGACAATAGGGGTGACGAAAGTAACGCCGGCACAGTTGTCTCCAAGCAGTACTATGGCAAGGGCGAACAAATTGAGTTCCCAGAACAAAAATCAATTGAAAATACTTTGGATAACCGCAAAATCACTGGCTGGAAATCTGGAAGTCATGAAATTAATTATCCAAACCCAAGTCTAAGTGTTGTTAATGGTTCAAACGAAAACCTAAAATTTGTTCCAATCTGGTCTCAAGGCTATCAATTAACATTTAATATGGGTTTTGATGACAAGAAAACTTTGATTCAAGAAATCTTCAAAAGTTATGCGTCCGAAGCCGATGCAGGCAATATTTCAACTGGTCTAGGATACCCATACTTCGAAGATTTAAGCCAAGTTTCGGGTTCAGGTTCGAGTGCGACTATTAATGGAAAAACATATTATTCAAGTTATACTCTAAATGATTATCTAACAGAAAATCAAACTATCAACCTAAACGACTTCAAGCCTGTTGATACAGGAATTTATCCATCAAATATAAATCTAATAAATAATGCAACATGGCTAAATAATTATTACACGTTCGATGGCTGGGAATTGGATGATGGAAATTCGGTTGAAGAAAAAGATCTTGCCAACTTCCAAATCAGTGCAGACACTAAACTTATTGCTAAGTGGAAAGCGATAACATTTGATGTAGACTTCTATGCAAACAAAGACCATGCTCAAAGCGGTCAAAAAGACTTGATTAAACGCACTTTGAAATATAATTTCGAAGATTTGATTTCGGTTCCAAGTGAAACACACGGGACTGCAATTAAGAAAAATAACGAAGTTGTCTTTGGTGCCGATGCCCAACAACTTAAACAACTATTCCCAAATAGTGGATTTAGACAAAACGGTTGGGAATGCATAGACGGAATAATTACAGATAGAGACATTCGAATAATTAATAACCTTAGAATTGTTCCAACTTATCAGACCGAATATATTATTGTATTCAAAAACATTAGGGGAAACGAACTTACATCAATTCCTAGACAATATGTAATAAATGGCGAGAATATAGCGTTTGACAAAGCTCAACTTGCTCAAATGAAAGTATCCAAGATGTATTACTACCAAGGTAGTAGCGATGATACCAAAGTAGACTTGTTTACTCGTCCAGAAAATACCGAAGATTATAGCACACTTCCAACCGAACTTCCTTTTGACGAAAATAACTTCCGTATTAAAAAAGTCGGCGAATACTACTATGGATATATCTACTTAGATATTAGTTTGTCACTAACTATAAATGTTCCAAATGCTGATTTTGGAAAGCTAAACGAGAATGAGTGGACTTCAACAACCGTGGCAATCACGCCAGAGTCAACCTATGAATTTGACGGAAACAAAATAACTCTTGGTGGCTCAGAAGTATTTAGTTTTGACATGAGTGGATATACAAATAGCCCAGAATTGCTTGGCTGGTTCTACTATGAGAGTAATCAGGGTGCGAATGGCTGGTATAACTATTTGAGTAATCCAAGAATTCCAAATGCGTACTTGCTTGACGACTTAGACTATGCTATCAAATCGTTTAGTATCAAGATTGATGGCGGAAAAGTTAATATAAATATAGTTACAAAAACCAAAACATACGAACTTACAAATGTTGATGCGTCAATCAATGTATTTGCAAAACTAGCAACCAAAAACATAATCAAATTACAAAATGCCGACGCATGTGATTTTGCAATGCTTGAATACACTAAATCAAGTTATTCACAAGTTAATACCTTGTATAGAAAATCTTCAAGCGATATTCTAGGCTTTGAATTCAAGACTGTTTACAACTCATGCAATTACACCAACTTTGGCCTAAGAACTGTCGGTTATCAACTCAAAGAAATTGAAAATATTAATGGCTTTGAATCTTCTAACAAAGCAATTGTTAACAATATCGCTTTGAATAATAATGACGGTGAAAGAATCACTCTCAAAGCCGAAATTAGCAAGTCAACTAGCACAGAAATCCAAGACTTGTTGTTGAATTATAATATTTCGCTTGGATATTGTATCGAAAATAATAAGACTTATGTTCTTAAGATTAATCCTATTACATATAGTGTTACTTATGTAACAGACAATAGTTCGGGGTCAATTAAAAAGTTAACATATCCTTATGACTTTGATGAGACCAAAAACAATGCCGAAAATACAGATTCAGTTTCAATGCAAACAACCGATTATCTCTATATTGACGGTCAAAAAACCAATCTAGCAGATTTGCATTATTATGTAGAAACTTCTGGCACACAAACCAAAGTTATATTTGTCGACGTTCCATATGGTGCAAATATTAATATTGTAGTAGAGCCAAACAACGATATGCTTATGCACTTTGCGGGCTATAATAAGTCTACAAACAAAGGCATAACCGAAAATGGTGCAGTGCTTACATTTAGACCATACGAAGTTGACGAACAAGAAAACAATATTATCACAAATATAGTTGTCGATGTCTTGTTTGAAACAAACACAATTGATAGTATTGAACTCGCACTTGACTTTGATACCAAACTAATTGGAAATAGTGGAGCATGGTTTGATGCGATAAATAATTACAACCAAAAGACAAGCAAGACTTATGCTGAAAATGGAAATAATTATACAAATTATCAAATTAAATGGAAAAACATTTCTGGTGTAACCGCAGGTGCAGATGTTACAGGGTTGTTAACATCTCTTAAGGCAGATTATCATCAAGAATTTGACCAAAAACTTCCAGTTTCTCAAACTATTGAAGGTTCAATCCAAGACCTTGACAAATTGCTTCAATATTTCTGGATGTCGGACAAGGACAACTGGTTTACAGAAACCAAAACTTTTGATAACTACAATTCAAATAGCGACGGACTACTTGTTCAAAATGATACCACCAAAGCATACAATTTGTATGGTGCAGATGGAAAAACCGTAAGACTACATTACAATATGACCAAAGCAGTTCTTGCCAATTTTGATACTTCAACTATTGACTATGTAGACCACTCAACTTCGTACAATGTAAGTAGAGCAAAAGTTTCACTTGTCGACAATAGTCCAAATACATTAGACCAAGTTAACAAATATGTATTCAATTATACAAACCCAGGATACGAGTACCTAAGCGATTATGTAGATGGCACAGAGTACCAAAAACTTTCAGTTAAGTTCCAATTAGGCAGTAACATTCAATTTAAAGTTATTCCAGACGATGCAACGTCTGAACACGTTAAATATACCTTTAGCCAAGACGACTGGAAGATTTTGAATAGACGTGGAACAGATGCAATTCCAAACGATTTCACAAGAACTGATGAGTGTGTCCACATCGACTCAGGAAAGTCAAACATAGACGATATGTTTGTAACATATGGACAAGAAGGAAACTTGCCACTCATTAATTTGCGTGCATCTGTTAGACCAACAACATATTATGTCAACTTCTTTAACGACAACGATAGCCAAATAGGAAAAATAGAAATCGCTTATGACGCAGGCATAGACGAAGTGCATTACATGTACAATTTGCAGTCGCTATACAATTCAACCGTACACTCTATGTACAAGTTCCTAGACGACGGATACCCACCAAAATGCAACTTCCGTAGTTCTGTTGACACCAAAGATACATATGGCGAACTCACCAAAATCTTCAAGTTCTGGTCAACTTCCAAAGGTGGAGTAGAGCAAAATCCAAACGATATTATTCTACACAATTCAGACTTCACAAACATCGACTTGTATGCAAATTATGTAGATGCGACTCCAATTAGATTTGTTAAGTTTGACGAAGACGGAAACAAAGACACATATACTTTGTATCTAGCACCAATAGGCTTTAAAAATTCCACATCAAAGTTATTTGAGGCTTACAAAGACCAATTTAACCGCACATATGGCTACAAAGTAGTAATGGATGAACTTGCTAGTTTATCCGACTTCTTAGGCAATGCGGACAAAGTTTATCTCAAAGGCAAAGACAACAAGTCTAATATAAATGTAAATTTCATTAATCACTTGTGCGATGCAGACAAGGAAGACTCAGAGCAGTATGAAAAAAGCACCGGCACATACATTGTTTATCCAGTATATACTAGGTCATTGCGTATTGGTACTCATTATACAGACATGCCAAAGAATGTTAGTGAGTATCCGCTAACCATTTCTACCTTGGGTGGAAAATACGAACTTAGCATGTCGGATAGTGGCAATTTGGTTATTACAAATGTTTTGGAACATTGTTTGCGCATAGCAACCAAAACAAATTTCTTAAGCGAAGATGAAGACCGAGATAATTTGGAAATTCAACCATACACAGGGTATCCAGATTATAGATTTGCTATGTGGATGATTGACGGAAACAACGTAAATTCCGAAAATCATATAGCAGGCAACCAACTCAAAACTAATAACAAATTCTTACGTTATCAAGATACAAGCGCTTATCCACATTATAATGCGATGTTTAGTGTTACTCAACCAGACCAAGGCAAACGCATTATAATAGACTCAAATAACAATTCGTCAGAAACTTCGGCATACTTCCCATTCATCAATAAACTTATGTCTCAGGAATATATCCAAGAATCCGACGGATACAAGATTGAATATACAAGTTTGGAGACCATTGATGGCAAAGTTACTTCAACCTTGATTGTTTACAAGGGTAGCAAAGATAACAAACTCTATACAATTACATTTACTCCAGATCGTAGCGACTTAAACAAAGTCGTATGGAAAGTGGCAGATGCAAATGGTAGAGAAACAATTTTGGCTTTGAATAGCATATATTCTGTGCTAGATGCAAACGGAAGTTTGGTTATCACTCCAATTGCTTATACAGATATCAATCTTGAAATCGAAGGCTTCTATATAACCAATAGACCAGAGAAATCTGACAAAATTGGAAGTATAAATACAAATCCAACTAATACAAGCAAAGTTAGTGGTGGATACAAATTCAAAGGATTTACAGCGACAAGTTTGTCTAGTGCCGAACTAATTGTAATAGACTTGGACGGAAACGAAACTACAACCAAGATTAGTATTTCGCCGTCTACAGAAGCCCAAGAAAACGAAAAATATCTACGAAATATTCGCTTCCAATACAAAGAAAATGGCGAATGGAAAGACATAAACGAAAATACAATAGTTAATAGGTCATCGTCGGATACAGTGAGTGGTGGTTATGTCATGAATATCCGTCTTGTAGCCGATTGGATTAGCTCCAAAGTTAATCTAACTAGACTAGCAGATAATAACGACGCCAAGACCAACAAGATTTGGGATTTGACTCAAGCTAGGGACTACAAAGAATACTCATTCAAACCATCAGATTCAGATGAGACCGACAAATTAAACTTTGAATTATTCAAAGGTCAAACCTTAGAATTCAATGAAGATTTAATGCAGTTTGTCATTAAGGAAGATGGACAAACAGTCAGAACTATTCATATAAATCGTGGTAGCGATGCTTACGTACAAGGTATATTTGAACTAAATAGCAGTTCATATATCGACGAAAGAGGAATTTCCAGCAAAACATTTACTGGCGGGGAAGACAATGCAAACTTGTTAGTTTGGATAGAAAACCAAGTCGAAGTTTCCGTAAACGTTCAAGAAGCATCAGACAAAGTGCCAGGTTATGGTATTGTTAAATATCAGACCCAAGACTTTGGCGAACTCAAGTCGTCCGAAGTAGCATTTAGTAGAGAAAACAAAGTTTATGGCACACTAACAGTAGGAATTAGCACAAAACTTTCACTCAGTGCATCGGCCGATACAAATGCAAATCACGAGTTCCAGCACTTTGTATACTCCAAAAATACTTATGTACTCGTTCAAGACGTAATTGTTAGCAAGTTTGGAGTAAGTGAAAACAAGACCACAATAGGTGTTCTATTCGATGCCGAACCTACCAAGTCATATGTGTATATCGCAAGAATGGAAGACTCTCTTGGAAGTCCAGTTAAGAGCATTCAAGTTTATGGCGGATATACAATTAATCGTAGCGGAATTTCTACAAACAATGTTTCTTATGAAATCTTAGATTATTGGGGTAATCAAGTTAGTGCGTTTACCGTTCACAAAGTAAGCGATGAAAGTACAATCGAGACAGATATTTATCCAAGTATGAATTGCTATATCTCAGCAATCAATACAGTCTTTGTCGAAGGAAAAGTAACACTCAATAATGACGGAAAGATTACAAACACGCTAGAAAATGGCGAGCCTATAGGCGAGCAAACCTTGTATAACGGCAATAAATCTAGCATAATTGACGTTCTAGTCGAAGGTGTAGATAAGTCAACTATCAACTTTGTTGTATATAGCAACGATATCAATAACACCAAGACCACATCAATCGGTTTGTCCGCAAATACCGTGTATATCGACCAAGACGGCACACCTTTTGTTGAAAATTCCAAGACTCTCAAAGTTAACAAGTCCAATAACAAAGCGACTCTCAAGTACTCGGCTAACAAAATAGATATTTCGCTTCCAGATGACCCAAATAACTTCGCTGGACTAATTAAATGCGGAAAAGCAGGTTATGAACTTACAAGTGCAGTAGTTTACAAAACCAATAGTTATACAAACGATGCAAACAAAGTTGCCGAATGTTTGTCTGGTCAAAATGGCGAGTTTGACGTCCTTGAGACAGTGTATACTATTGTTATTACAATTACTCAAAAGAATAGCTTTAATATCTCACTTAAACTAACCTTGCCAAATGGTAGCGACTTTAGAAATCTAAATGTTCAAGTTTCGAAAGGATTAGAAAATCGTGTAGATGACCTATACAATGCTACTGGATTTAATGGCGGAATAAGTGTTTCAAACAATGAACTAACTTTTGGTGCAGTCGAAGGCGGGGAAAATGTAATTGGCTTTAAGTTAGCACATGGAACAACGGTTAAGTCTGAAGTCAAAGGCTCAACTTATACAGTTGTATTTACAAACAAGGCAGGAACAGAAACTACTAAGATTAGTTTCACTCTTCCAAATATTTATACTTTGTATAACGATAGTTATGCTTGGTACATGGATTATTCGGATAATCACTTGAAATTCACATCCGAACAAAAAACCATCGGCGATTATTCTTATAACCTTTGGTCTTTTGATAATACCAACCCAGTAACAACCGAAGCCCAAGAACTCGAAAACGACGGAACTTTGGTTTTGGCACTAGATAGAGCCGAAGTCAAAATTCACGTAAATGGCGCTTATTGGGAAAGTGCAAACGGAAGCGACTGCGATGTGTCATTTATTAAGACTCAAGAAGACGAAGAAAGATTTATTTATTCGGCTTCGAAATATAATGAGTGGAAACAGGGCGGTACAACATACAAATTCCCAGGCGGTCTAATTAAACTAGATTTGGATTCGTATAGTTATGGCTCATCCGAAACTGCGTATTCTATCATTAATGCTGGAATTAACACCCAGTATAGTCTAAATGTTCCAAACACAATCGGAAATATTCGTATGAATGAAATACCTTCTCAAGGTTACGGACTAAGTATTAAGGTTGACGGAAAGACTTCCAAAACTATATACGCAATGTCGTATGCTATGGCTGACGAATTATCAAATGGTTTTGCAATTTTGTCATGCAATAACAATAGCAATACTCTCAACTCTTTTGTCGATGTCGAATTGACTAGAGATAATGAGTGGGTAGTAATTGATTTGCCATTCGGCGATACAGATAGAACAGTAGGTGTCGGAAATAATGGTAGAGAACAAAGCTACAAAAAAGCCAAATACACCACAGTTACTTTCTACGACAAACCTTATGGTACTTCGGGTACATCTTCAATTGGTACATTTAATACTTCACCAAAAATTTGGCTAGATGTGCCTAGTACTCCAATGCAAGTCAAAACTCAAACCATGTATATCGCCAAAGATAAGTGGACTAGACTCTATGGGGATATACTAGCATCAAATAAACCCGACACTACCAAATATAGAGTCGCTTCCTTGCAATTTGATGCAGGCTCAATCTTTGACAATAAAAACGATGCCCAAACTTGTATTTTGTCAGGATACTATATATCTATGGGTGCAAACACCAAAACTATAGAGAAATCCGAACTAGTAGACTTTGAAGAATATGAAAATGTAAGCATCTATCCAGTCTTCAAAGCAGCCACCGGCTACACCGTAACTATTCGCTCAATAAATAATTTAACGAATAGAGATTTGGAGCATTACGAAGTAGACACTCCAGACATTTCGATGGATGGTGTCAACATGGATTTGTATTCATCTACAGACGTTACTTACTTTATTGAGAAAGGCAAATATTTTGAATGGTCTACCATTGTAGATATATACACAGCATCAAACCCAGACCAAGAATTGGCTTTACGTGGATATGTCTTAGGTATAAATTGTGTTGATGACTTATTCTATATGCAAGGTTTCTCTCGTGGAGACAAAAATGGCAATTGGGTAGCGGATTATTCATTTAATACAGAATATTCTTCTAGTGGATTTGGCTATGAAACCAAAGGCTTTAATACATATTTCAAAATGCACTTTATTCCTACTTCAGATGTAGTACTCACACCTTATGGAACAAGTGCTAACGATATGAATTTGGATGTAACATATATTTGCGACGGAAGTGTGTCAGATGCTTATGGATGTAGTCTACTTCCTGAATATAGAGATTACAAAAAAGGGGAAGTATATAATATAAATATTGAATTGGTTTATGCAAATGGAACTGGAGAATATAGTGTTGGCGATGGAATAGATAATTACGCACCTGCTGGCTTTACTTCAGGTTCTACATTTACTATTCATGATGTAGAGTATAATTATGGCGAACCACTAAACCCATTGCAAGTAGGCGAAGTTCACTTCAAATGGGTTCATAAGTTTCACGATACTTATACTGAAACAAAAAACTATGTATCTTCAGACTATTACGATGAAGTAACTAAATGTAAATATTGTAATTACGAATATTGGAGATATATAAGACCTGCTCCACCACCTACAGAAGAGTGTGACCATAATTGGGAGTATACTTCCAATCAAAGTTACCACTGGCAAAAATGTACAAAATGCGGAGACACTAGAAATATTGGTTCCCATGGGAATTATACTTGTAGTTACAATAGTATTAATGATACATGCTCGATGGCATGTGGAACTTGCGGAAGAGCAAAAGCTTGTGAATGTAAAGATTGTGATTGTAAAAAAGGGTGCGACCATGAATTTGAGTATACAAAAATCTCTGATACTCAACATAAAGGGGTATGTAAAAAATGTAAATATGAAATTACAGAAAATCACAAAATAGAGACTATCGTCAAAAATGCTAGTTGTGGCAATCCAGGAAGGGAGATTGATAAATGCACAATTTGTAATACTGTGATTGCCAAAAGAAAGATAGACGCTCTACCACATAATTTATATTGGAAGTATTATGATGAAGATTCAGAAATACAAGATTGTCATAATGGTTGCGGTTATGCAGATTTAAACATTACTAGACCGCATCAATGGGGAGCATGGGAAACCATTGAGACATTAACATGTGTGAGTGACGGTATTTATACTAGGACATGTACTAATTGCGGAAGGAAAGTTAGTGATAAAAAAACAGAAACTGCTACTGGACATAATTACGTAGAGCATACGTGGCCATGGCAAGCTGCCGACAAAGTTTATTGTCCTAGATTCCAACATGTTAAAACCTGTACAAAGTGTGAAAGTGCCGATCCGAATTATACAGTAACTTATGATCCAAAACGTAAGCATGATTGGGTAGGATACATGGATGAAGGTGGTACTGGTGGTTCAAAATGCCGTTATTGCGGAGTGAGACTGTAAAGTGTTTATTAATTATGCATTATTGGATTAATGAAATAAAATGTTATTAATTATAAACAAATGTATATTGACAACAACTTTGATAAGATGTATAATTATACAGATAATACATCACATCATTTTAAAGGGGAAGACAAAATGAATACAAAGGATTATATTGAAAACAAAAAATGCAAAAAATTATCTAATATTTTAAAAGGAGCATTGGCAACAGGTCTAGTAGTAGGCTCAATGGTAACTTCAACTGCTTGCAAACCTAATCAACCACATGAAACCACATCAACTACTAGTTCAAGTACTAGCACAATTGAAACTACAAATACATCAGTTACTATTCAACCTAGTGAAGAAGCAAAGGCAAAGCAATTAGAGCTAAAAGATTTAATTGATAAAAAGTTTAAAGATGCAGGTGAAAATTTTGAAAGTTTAGAAAAATTAATAATGCTTTCAAAATTTAAGTCATCAGAAAACGACATGTATTATCAATGTTATATGACTTCATTTGATAATGAAACTGGACTTTTCGATTACGTGGGATTTGCAAATTTGAATGAAGAAGAATATAATTATTTGGCAAGTTATTTTAATTTATATAATAATGAGAATGAAAATGCTAATGATTTTTTGATTAGATTTTCTAATGATTTTACTGATAATTATTCATATATTAACAAAACCACCAAAAACATCAATGAAATCGATGATGAAAAAGTGCTAGATATTATTTTGGATAGTTTTTCAAAATCGCATTCTCAAGACCAACAAGACGACCTAGTTAGATAATTTAACAACCACAAGATTTTGTTCACAAAAAAGCCCTAAAAGGTTAATTCCTTTTAGGGCTTTTTGCTTTAGTGCTTAGCACCTTATATACAGTTTCCCACTTAGGTAGGGTTCTCCACTAAATTCTTGCTAGCATAGTTATGATACATGAATTTTTGAGACTATGTCAATAATTTTGAAAAACATTTTTATTTAAATCTTTGAATTTTGGCGGTCTTTTTGAAAGCGATAAAAAGTCTTATAACTCAAGGCTATTTGGGTTTAACAAAAATTCACGTATGCCAATTATTAAATAACCCTTTTCGTTTCGGCGTGGGCGAATATTCTTTTCGCAAACAATAATCTTTTTGAATGAATCATCAATTTTATTAAAAGACTTGGTTTCTTGTTGCATTTTTTGTTCGTTAGGAATGTCGTAGGCGGATTGAATGTAATAACGTTGGTTTCCTTTGTTTGCTACAAAGTCTATTTCAAGTTGCTTACGCTCGGATTTTCCATCGGTGGTTTCTCTGCACTCAACCACTCCCACATCTACATTAAAGTTTCTATATCTTAGTTCGTTATATATTATGTTTTCCATAATGTGGGTGTTTTCTATTTGTCTAAAATTTAATTGGGCATTTCTCAGCCCAATGTCTTCAAAATATATTTTGTAAGGGGTGTCTATATAGTGCTTGCCCTTAACATCATATCTATTTACTCTTTTTATCAAAAAAGAATCTTCCATATACTCAATATATTTGTTAATAGTCGAAGCGCTTATGGAGTTGTTTTTGACACTCTTGAATGTGTTAGAAAGTTTGGAAGGATTTGTAAGTGTCGAAATTCCAGATGCGATTATATTAAATAATTCCCCAAGATTTTGGTCGGAAGCCAAGTTGTATCTAGAGACAATATCTCTAAGATACACGTTTTTGATTTGTGTTTGTAGGTAGTTTATTTTTTGTTCGTCAGTTTGCATTTTGACCACTGCTGGCAATCCGCCATATATCATGTACTCATCTAGGTCGTAATCGGAAGGGCTGGCAAGAGCCGATGTGTATTCCGAAAAACTTAGTGGCAAAACATGGATTTCGTCACCACGTCCTTCAAACTCGGTCAAGACATCGTGGGACAACAATTTTGAATTACTCCCTGTTACATAAATATCCAAATTGGGCTTTCTTGAAAAACCATTCAAAACACTTTCAAAACAATTCAGATTTTGAACTTCGTCAAGAAGTATATAATACATTTTGTCGTCTAATATCTTGGAATAAATATATTCAATAAACTTTTTGGCGTCTACTTTTTTGTTGTTAGCCAAGACTTCCAAATCTGCATCAATTTTAATCAAATCGTCGGCAGAATCAAAGGCAAACTTAATAATATGAGAATTATCTACTCCGGACTTGATTAAATCGTCGGAAAACAAATTATTGAGCAAGTAGGACTTTCCGCATCTACGAATACCAGTAATGACTTTTATAAACCCATTATGTTTTCGTGTGACTAGCATATCCAAATATTTTTGTCTTTTTATTTCCATATTCCATCCCCCTAGTTTTTTTGAATTTAATATATCTTAGCACAAAAACCATTTAATTTCAACCATTTAACCATGGTTTCATAAGATATTTTTGGCAGAATTGCCAAAAATATATCGTCAAAAGTGCAAAATCGCCTGATTTACAAGATATTTGTGGCAAGATTGCCACAAATATCTTGTGGGTGTTGGTTACGACTTGATTTCAGTTAGAACTCAGATAAATATCAATTTCCCCAAAATATAATCCACGAAATGTAAAATTTTGTTTGCTATCGCAAACACCACGATAAAATCGTGATTACATAGATTGAAAAAACATCTGAAAAATTATTTAAAATCTAATCAAAAAAGCATTAGCGTTTTTATTCTCATTGTTATACAAATCAAAATACCTTGCTAAAATTTTGAAATATTAACACGTTCTTTAGTATATATAATACTTAAATATAT
>ULTU01021834.1_pt1 | contig 26161 bp, 22 predicted proteins | sample 1957861 | NCBI WGS metagenome assembly ULTU01 (sample SAMEA4835742, study PRJEB28245) | human gut metagenome | biome: gut microbiome; material: fecal sample | place: Denmark | collected 2008
TGTTGAATTTTATAGTACAGACCAGCTAAGTTGTTGTATGACCCAGCCAAATTTGGCTCATATGCTTTCGGATTTTCCTTTGCCAATCGTTCTTGTATCTCTATTGCCGCCTTATACATCTTTTCACTTTCCTCAAAGCGTTGTATTTCATTGTACAGAAGAGCAAAGTTGTTGTATGAAATAGCCAAGTCTGGCTCATATGCCTTCGGATTTTCCTTTACCAATCGTTCGTGTATCTCTATTGCAGCCTTATTCATCTTTTCACTTTCGTCAAAGCGGTGGATTTTATAGTACAGAAGAGCTAAGTTGTTGTATGACCCAGCCAAGTCTGACTCATATGCCTTCGGATTATCCTTTGCCAATCGTTCACGTATCTCTATTGCTGCCTTATGCATATCTTCACTTTCCTTAAATCGTTGGGTATCGCTATACAGAACAGCTAAATTATTATACAAACTATCTATTCGTATATTTTTTTTCGAATTGCTTTCTTGTTTTATTTTTTTTAATATCTTGATATAATATTCTTCAGCCTCCTTAAAACGATTTTGTTCATGAAGAAAGTTTGCGCATTCTAAGACATTTTGGAAATTACAAGTATCTACATCAGCCAAGTTTTTAACGTAAACGGCAGCGGAATCGTACTGCATATTTTGGATGGCAATGTCGTACTTGCCTCTCCAATACATACATGCCGTTTCTATTTTGTTTTTACGTATCTCCTTTTCTTTCGCAAGCATCGACTCTTTCTCTTCTATATCGTGATTAAGAGTCTTTATATCGTTCATTTCCTTGTTGATGTCAATGGTGTTGAGCAGCGAATCGGCTTTTTCCAATTCTCCAGTTTCGATGTATGAACACAATTCGGCTTTACGATTGTTCATTGTGGCATAGTCGAGGTTGACATATTCCTCCACCATTTTGTCTATCAGTTCGTTGCGCTTTAGGTATTGGTTGTCCAAGTTGCCCAACTGTTCTTTAAGAGAGCGTATTTGAGTTTCGAGTTCATCCGAATTCTTTTTCTTGTCTGACAACGCTTTCTCTAAAGACGTTATCTTTTTCTGCAACTCCCTTGTTTTGGCATTATAGCTTTTAGTGATTCGTTCTTCTATGACTTTTGAGATGCGCGCTTCGTTTTGTATACGTTCTTCTCTCGATTGCATAACAATCTCAACGGCTACTTTTCCTACATTATATGCAGGTGCCAATGGTGACAACAAGGTGTAGCCTTTCAATGTAACACTGCTAATGCTAAACTGCGTCTTGCCCCCACCAAGATTAAAATTGAAAGTGCCGTTGGGTGCAGTAACTTTTGATCCGTTAAGTCCTTTGACAAACACTCGCGCGCCCTTCAATGGCGAGCCGGTACGATTGTAGGACGTGCCTTGCGAACGCACGTATCCGTTCTGTATTTGTGCAGATGCGGTGATGCACGAAATAAACAATGCGAATAATACAGATAATGTTTTCTTCATAGAATGTTTAGTTTTTATTTTGTGAAAACAGCATCAGAGTCTCCACATTTGGCGTCTTTAATTGTGTCAACCAGCGACACTTCTGATGATGTCAAGTTATATACAGTGCTTTGTTTCTCAATAGGAATAATGGCATCTACAACGCCTTGATCATTGCTCTTAGCCTCCACTCCAGCGATACGAATGGTTTTGCCTGCAACGGGCATCACCTGAGAGTCATACATGGTGAAACGCACATGTCCGAACGCATTGATGTCGCGAGAAATGCTTAAAGCGATGTCTTTGCTTAGTAAGAGAGTTGTATCTGTGGTACACCAATCCTCACACCTGAACTGCACCCTTACTTCCTTTCCAATCATACTGGCAGGAATATTGGTGAAAGTAGCTGTGCTGCAAAGTGTATTCAACGTGTCTGTTTTCTTTTCGTTGTCGAGCATCAGCGTAACTACTGCATTATGCAGAGGTGGCAGATTCTTATTATGGACACTGGTCTCGTTCAGCGCAACCTCAACATCCACCGGTCTGTTTGTTAGCCATGTTCCGATCAGGACAGCCAAGACCGCCGCCAGTCCTATAAACCAAAGAGCAATTCTCTGCCGCAGCATGCGTCGGTGGCGTTGCCAGATACTGTCGAACTCCACTCCCAACAGTTTTGTGACTATCTGCACATACGCCCTCTCTCGGTTCAGCCAAGGCCACCGGTATACCTTCTCGTGTATGTTGGCACCAAGTATCTCCGGGATGCCAAGCTGTTTGACCTTCGGATTGAAGCATTCTGCAGACTTGTCGCCACTGTTCGGCTCACCGTCTATTATAAAGAAATGAATGTTCTTGGTACGTCCTAACTGATGAAAGAACTCTATCTCCAGTCCGACATAATACGATTGGGCTGAGTTAGGCGAGCATATCACAATCAGATTTCTTGACTGTCGCAATCTATTCTTCAGTTCTTCCGTCAAGCCACCAGGTTGGATGTCGTATGGGGCAAAGAATATCGGATTAAGAGGTTTGCGTTTCCATCCGTGTTTGCTGCAGAGAGTAGCAGGCATACTATAACTTTCCAGTTTTTTGTGTATGCGTTTTCCCCATTTCGTATCATGTGTGCTATATGATATGAATGCAAAATATTTGAACTGTTGTTCCATATACTTAAAGCTGTGTTTGCGATTACCGCTTCGTGGGAACGATGTTACCATAGCGCGGTAATAATGTTACCGAGGTGTGGTAACAATGTTACCGAAGTGCGGTAATAAAGTTACCGCGCTTCGATTGCTGTACATTAGAAAGCATCCAAGAGGATAAATGTTGCCCAATGCTTTGCTTCTGTATATCCTTTGCTTCTCAGTTCCTGCTGGGCTTTTATCAATGCTTTGCGTTTGCTTTCTCCAGCCATAAGGTTTCGATAGAAACATATCATCAGTTCGGCTGTCGAGTTGTCGTACACATTCTTAAGACTCATCAGCAAGGTGTGTACACCGGCATTCTTGAAGCCACGCTGCAAACCTATCACGCCGTCTGTGCCCATCTTTCCGAGTCCGGTCTCACACGCAGAAAGAGCAACAAGGTCGCATTCTCTTAGATTCATCTTTGCAACTTCTGCAGCTGTCACCACTCCGGTTGAGTCGAGGTTGGCACCAGCAAACGCCAACATGCTGTACGACATAGCTTCTGCATCCGAGGTGTTTTTCTTGTCTGTAATGTATGCGCCATGGGTAGCAATATGAAGAATGTTGGTCTTCGTGTCAGACAACCTCAAGAAAGCCTTCTTGCTTGCTTCTCTATCCATGAGCGGTTTAACAGTCTTTATTTTTCCGCTTTTTAGAATTTGTTCTATTTCCACAACCTCCTTTTTGGTATTTGCGAGGTCTGCAAATTCGCCATGTTGACCATTGCTTCGCATGGCAGAAATTGCTTGCTTGGTAGAACGCGACATTGTTGCATCTTCATTATAATTTATGTCGCCAAAGAGTATGGCGTTGGTCGTAGCTACCTTCTTATGACTGTAGCAGAGTTCTTTTGTCGTCGAAAGTCGATACACTTCCATTTGTTCTGACAATGGTTTGCCTTCGTACGAGAGATATTCAATGGCAATGAGGTTGAAAACGCCGTCTGCCGAGAAGAACACCCGTTGCTTACCATTAAGATACGGCTTCAGTTTGTTCCAGACTGTGCTATTTGCGGCATCGAACAGACGCTCGTTGTTTTGCATAGACTTTGCTTCGGCAAGGGTGCAGACAGTCAGGGCTGTCGGCTGGCTCATCTCTGATGTGAGCACCAATGCCTTGATGACATTCTCGTCGTCAAAAGCGCTGGTGCCGACAACGGCAAATTCTACGGCAACATCCTTGGGTGAGAGTTTCTGCTGCACATCCTTCCAATCGTATGATATGTAATTGGTGAAGTCGGCAAATTCTGAACAACCCTTATAAAGCTGCAAGAGCAAAGCCTGGTTCTTCTGGGTCAGCTTTAGTATTTTTGCCATGTCGTCATCACTCCCGGCATTCTTGCGCAGATGCTGTATCAGCGTCTCGTTCTCCTTGGTCTCCTCGTATAGAGCTTTCATCTTCTTGTCGTCTTTTTGCTGGAGCAGTTTCTCGAACTCAATAGCCGAATTCAGCAATATACCCTTAGCCAAGAGTTCTGCATCGTATGCTACGGCTGCAAAATCAGCTTGTAGCGAGGCGTCTTCTGCCGGAATCATTATTAGCAAGTCCAACATTTCTTTTATGTTTTGTTGCTCTTCTTGCCAGGTTAGCATACGTTCTTTTTCGCTTTGCATACGAAACTCGTCTCTAATAGCATCCCTCACAGCCTCAACGTATTGCCGGTAGTAGGCCACGGCATCTACATAATCTTCTTTCATTGCATAGCAGCCGGCGATAGTTGCAAGTGAGCGGGCATAGGTAAGTTTGCCGAGATATTGTCGAGTCATTTGCAGGTTAGCCTTCTCGTCTATAATGATATTGTCGAGCTTTCGGTTTCTTGCCTTTAGCATTTCCTCGTCATTGTATTCCACGTCTTCTGTTCTGCCAGCATAGAAATAACAGAGTTTTAGAGAAGAAGCGGCATCAGTATATTCCTGCGACATGCCCTTTGTCTCGAACAGTCGCATAGCAGCCTTGTGGTGTTCTATAGAGGAATCGTACTCTTTGTTGAATTTCTCCGCCTTGGCAAGACGTAGTACAGCCTTTGGATATTCTTCGCTGTCGGGTTCGTATTGTTCATAGTAAGCCACAGCTTCTTTGTAAGCCTTAACAGCCATGTCGAATTTGTTCAAAGCAGAAAGCGCGTTACCAATACCTTTATTACATTCGGCAATCTTTCTTAACGCAGAGTTTTGCTGTGAATCGCCCTTGTTGTATTCTGTAGAAGTTTGCGACTTGTAGAAATCAATAACTTCATTGAAGTTGTCGATAGCTTGCTGGTATTGTTTGCCGATATGGTAATATAGAGCCGCCATATAGAGCTGGGAAGCATAAGTTTTGTTCATTCCCTGCGTTTTTAGTATCAGTTTTGCCGATTGTGTGCCATATTCACCAGCAGCAGCCATATCGTTGGCGTTAGCCAGGAATTTCGCATACGCCTGATACGCTTCCGCTTTTAGACTGTCGTCCATCTTCATTGATAACACGCGCAAGAAACACTCTTTTGCTTTAACCGAGTTGCCTTTCGTTGCATAATAATTAGCCCTTGCCAGCATACATTTCGGCTCGTTGCACTCCTTTTTCAATTCATGCTGATTGTGGTCTTCTGTCAAAGTCATCAAGCGCATAAGATTCTCTTTGTCGTTACGGTCGCTGTAGATCATGGCAAGCCATTCAAGAAGACTCTCGTACATCTTGCTGTACTTCTCAACGCTTGGCAGAGCCAATTCCCAATATTTCACAGCTCCGTCAATATTATTGTTTAGATAATAGAAACGTCCCATGTTGAGGGCATAGAGTCCGTAATTCTTATGCGGCTTTCCAAGCTTTGCCTTCAACTTGTCGCAAAGAGCCATTGTTTGCTCTTGATATTTCACAGCTGTCGCGTTGTCGTTTTCCAACGCGAAGGACAAGGCATAGTTGTTGAGCGATGTAATATAGTCTTCGTTTACTTCCCCGAATAGTTGTTTGCGCATATCCAAAGCTTTCTTGGTATATGAGCGACCTTCAGCAATCTTTCCTTCGTTCACACATTGCTTGCCTTTGTCGTGAAGGGCTTGCGCTTCGGAAGCCGATTGGGCGTTGGCAGTCAGGCAGAAAGTGAATGCCAGTATTGATAATAAGATTCTGTACATAGTTTTTGGAGATTGTTATTTAGTTTTTAATCACTACAAAGCTTATATCTTTCTTGCTACAGTTGATTACCTCCAACTCTACGATGTTCATGCAGTTGTTGGGCAATATAAAAGATGTTTTCCTATTAGGTTTACCGCGTTTGACATCTTCGGTGTCATCATATCGCTTGTTAAGTCCCTTCTTGTTTGTGACCCGAATTTTCATTGTTACTCGTCCTCCTGCTTCAGCGACAACCGCAATATCCTGCCTGTTTTTAGACGTGAATGTACATTTTACGCTTTTCCCGGCTTTGGCAAGAAAATTCTTTGTGCGTATAGAGCCGTCGGCAGTTTGTCCTCTTTGACTTATGTTCTCGTTGATGGTGTCAGCCTTTGAATAGGCGTCTTCACCGCTAACCAACATATTGGCAAACTCGTCATCGAACACCATGTGACCTTTGAGCGAGCCTTGTTCGTTCTTGCAACGTAAGTTGGAGAAGTCGCGTGTGTTGCAATTCTTAAGCTGTTCCGCTGCTTGTTTTATCATTGCAGTATCATTGTTCTCAACAGCATCGCGCATTGCTATGCAGGCTTCATAAGCCTTTTGGATTGGTGACTCCTCTGTTTCATTCTGTGCAAACAGACATGTTGATGCAAGAACGAGTACAAGAATTAATAATATTCTGTTCATGTTGATTAGTATTTATAGGTCTATTCTTCTGTTCTTATTATCAACCTGAAGCCAATTGTAGGGCTTTTCTCGTCCGTGTCAAATCCTTTTGTAGATGTGGCTGTAACTTGGTTTGCAGGAGATTTGAAGTCGCCTCCACATAATGTCCATTTCATTGATCCGCTTACGGGCGTCCCGAATGTACTATTGCACATTTCGCTTACATTACCACTCATATCGTAGAGGTCTAACATGTTTGGTTCCTTACCTTGTTGGCCGTCTGACGGATGCACTTTATCACCGGAGTTGTTGGCATACCAAGCAACTTTTTCAATATCGTTGCTACCGGCGAATCTTGTTGTTTCATTGTACTTGCCTCCTTGGGCTGCATATTGCCATTCGTCTACAGAAGGCAAGTCGAAACCGCCGATATTTGTCATGTTGCGCAAGCTGTCAAGCAGAGTCATACACACCTCACCATACGAGATTTCTGTCATCGGAAGAAACTTCTGCTCGTCTTTGTATTCACCGCCAAGCAGACCATACCATTCACCAACCGAAAATTCAAATTTACTCACCCATAACGAATCGTCTTTAACACATACCATGTTCTTCAGGATGTAGTCAACGGTGTTCATCTGTTGGTGTGACAGGTGAGGACTGAGTACCAATCCGAAGTCCTTGTATTTCCGCTCGAGTTCTGTTCGTTGTTCTTCCAGCGTAACCTTCTCTCGTTCGGCAGACTCTCTTTGTGACAAGTGTTGCCAATATAGCAGACAAGAAACCATTACCATAACAACAACGAATATTGAGACGCCAACACACAGTCTCCTGATAAATCGGTTACGTTCGTCAATCTTACGTAAGGTGATTTTTGCTGCATTGATGTCTTCATCCTTCCGAGAATTGGCGGAACGCTTTCCAAAAACCGGTTCCAATCGGTTGGTAATCATCAAGTCAACGGTAACTCCCAATGCTTGGCCGAAATCGATTTCTGAATTCTGGATATCTGTAATGCTACTGATAGCTTCGGGTATCGCTTCATGTATACCGTCAAACGCTTTGTCGGGATTAACCGGTACTATCTTCTTCTGATGCTCTATTGCATATAGAATCTCTTCTCTAACCCAATCATTTTCATTTTTGCAGCGGTCGAGCGAATCCTTCGACAATACAAGCATGAACACAGGAGCAGCCTTGATAGCAGCTTTGATTCTTTTTCCAAAGACCCCATCCTTCAACTCATCGTAGTCGAGAAACACTCTGTATCCTCGTTGCGAAAGCATCAGTTGAAGGATGCGGGCATATTGTGCTCCGCCATCCCTTCTATAACAGATGAATATATCGTATGTATTTCCCATTTGCAGAATATGTAATTTTTTGAAAGATCGCCTTTAATATTAGTCTGCACAAAAAACATGAAATGTTCTTTTACTTCATGTACTGATTGTCTCTTGTAATCTTGAAGCCCAGTTTTAATATCAGTTTTATAGTTTCAAGCGAAGTGTTACGGTCATATTCCTTCTCTTCCTCTGAAAGCTCTTCATAAGGCACAAGGCAAGGGTGCTTCTTCTCGGCATCGTTGCGCTCTTCTCCATATGTCCAACCATCCTTCATACGACCTGCCGACCATACCTCATGTACGTTCTTGGCTATATTCTCCGCCAATGCTTCGAGTCCCTTGGGCAAAGCCACATCCTTCGTATCGATAGGATGTGGCGTGTAATTGTTCTTGTTCATAATTCGCTTTTTATTGATTTCTATATGTATAGAGAGGAAGTTGATGGCAAACCTATCATCAGGAAAGAAGGTTTTCACTCTTTCGTTTCCAACTTTCCTATTGCAGGTTCGTATCCTTGACAGGAAGCTTTTTCATACCATTCTTGGGCCTTGGTTTGGTCGATTTCCACGCCCCAGCCGTTGTTATAACATTCGCCCACCATATATTGCGACTTACTATTTCCATTTTTAGCTCCTCGCATATACCAAGCAAAAGCTTCTTGCTTATTGGGTGTCACTCCTAACCCTTTTAGAAGACAGTCGGCAAGGTTACGCTGTGCACTGGCATATCCCATCTCAGCTGCATATCGAAACCATTGTGCAGCTTTCTGTAGGTTACGTTCATAACCATGTCCTTCGAAGTAATACAGAGCTATGGCATTAATGGCATTTGCCGACCCCATGTCGGCAGCTTCAAGGAAGTAGTCCATAGCTTTGTTATATGTGCCTTGGTTGTAGCAATGCCAACCGTGTTCCAATAGTAGGCTTATTTTCATTTTTTCTGATGTTTCCTTGATAACGATATTGTCATCGGCCGAAGCCTCTACGAAGAATTGCTTCAATCGCTCGTAGAAGGCATCAAAGTATGCCGTATCGTATTGTGGACCGTTTTTGTATCTTACATCCTTTATCTCATCGGGCAGTCCTTCGGGAAACTCTGTGAAACCATGTAACATAATAGGAATAACGTTCTTGTCAAGTTTTAGAGCCTCAGCAAGTTCCACAAAGAGCCAGTCATGCTCCTTGTCACCTTGTTCTTCGATGGTTCTGCGGAACATGTCGGCATCACATATCAGGATAAAGTCCTTACACTTGGCAATTCTGTCAAGCAGAGCCTTATCAAAGTTGCCATTCATGAGATTGTTCTGGTCAAAACTGACGGAATATCCGTCTCGCTTCAACAAGTCATAAATATGGCGAGCTGTCTCATAACCGCCATTGCGGCGGTAGCTGATAAATATGTCGTAGGGTTTGGTTGACATGAATTTTTGGTTGTATTTTATTACTATCAAATAGTACGATTGTAGCTTTTGCTTGTGTCTTTATTTTATAAATACAAATGGTTTATCAGCAATATATTCAAATGTGTAGTTAGAATTATTGGCATGAACTTGTCCCTTAATTAATTTATTGTTTATGATTTTCCCTGACAAAGTTCTTGTATTCCATGCATCATCTGTAGAATTCACAACAAAGTCACCTGTTTTACTCAAATAGCCCTCGAATAATATGTAAAGTGAATGTTTGTCTTTTGATTCTTCTACCCTTTTTTTATAATAGTAGAAGCCTTTGATAGCATCGTTGCTTTTGTCTACATCTTTGTATACAAACAATTCGATTTTATCCTTTACGACCTTATTGTTGAAAATATATTGTCCTATAATATTTTCCTTGATTGTTGCAGATGAATATTTAGACTCAAAAAAATTACACTTATCGTAAAACTCATTTGGGCTTTTTAATCGTAATTTATACTTTTCGCTTTTTGTATGAAGTTTATCTTCATATATTTCATATCCATTTTTTATTATTTTTATCGTAGAATCTTTAGTGTTTGTTATACTATAATCATTAGGTTTGTTGAAAGAAAAATTACCTTTACTATCAGTTTTTGTAACTTGGTTACCCCAAATAACTATAGCACCAATTACAGGTTGGATAGAGCCAGTAGCAACTCTCACATTACCTTTTATGAATGCTTCTGAATTTATCTTGTCTATTTGAATATAATTCAGTGTTTTTTGTGTACTTACTTGTTCTTGTGTCATTTTAATATTACCAATTAGAGGATCTATATTACAAATAAACACATGTCTTTTTCTATAATTATATACAGAAAATGTAGTAGAAGGTCTCCCTTTGTCTATTGTGTCAATAGCAATTGTGTCATTTCCGTCAATCAAAGTGACACATGCTTTCCAATATTCCTCATTACTTATTGTATTTGCTTCTATAAGTTGTATATTGATATTTGAACTGGAAAAGTATGGATATATCCGTAATGTGAGAAATAGGAAAAATAACAATGTATATATTATACTTTTATATAGTTTCTTTTTGTTCTTTTCTTGGATTGATATCTTTTTTGCTAATCTATCGTCCTTGATTTCTTTTATAATTGGACATAGAATATCGTGTATAAATTCTATACGAATGTCATTTCCATAATTAAATGTACGCAGTAGTTTTTTATTATGAATAAGGCTATCAATCTTATTCTTGTCTATACATCTACAAAAATCAGAATAGGAAATATTATTTCGGTGATTATTTGAGGTTAGCAATTTATCTTCTAACAAGTAAATTTCCGCATCAGTCAAACTTTCTATTGATTCTAAATAAAAATCCTTGATGATATTTGATCCAAATTGCTTAACGATTTGCGCTGATATGACATCGTCATTATCACCTAATTTCTGATATATTCTACTTAGAAACAGAGATAGCACTGCAGCATCAACCTCTATCTCTGGTTCATTGCCCAAAGAGAAATCACTCCTACCTGTAATAGTTTCTATTATAAAATGTGCGACATCGATGGAAATAAAGCCCGGTCGTGGTTTTGTTATTATTTCTGCAGCTTGCTCTTCATTTAGTGGTCGCAAAGCAAAACGATGAAGTTTCAGAGAAGGAATTTTTGTGGTATAGAATTCAAACTCCGAAAGGAAGTCTTCTCTTAAGATGAAGATAAAATGGATATTGTTATCATTTACGTATTGTGTTTCTGGACAAACAATTTCATTGTTGACATTATCGAAGATATTGACCATACTAGCAAAACCTTCTACTTGAATGTCAGACTGAACGTCTTCTGTATTCGAATCTTCAGAGTTGAATGCGAGATCCTTAGGCATTGCATTATTGAGGACATCAGCAAATTCTTTAAAGAATTCATTTCTTATTATGGCAGTTTGCTGTAGCGTGAACATTTCTTCGAACTGATCGAATACAAGCATCAGTTTTACCCTTTCTCCATCAATAAGAAACTTATGTCTATGAAAGAATTCCCAAAGCAGTTCTTTATCAACATTCTTTGCCGATGCGGTCTCTATAATTTCAACGTCCTTGCTAATGGCTTCTTTTATCTGGCTTATATATTTTTTTTTGTTGCTATGGTCAAGTCGCAAGACAATAGGAACAAATCCATTCTTTCTAACTATAGGTAAAACTCCAGCATTAATGATGGAAGTCTTACCTATACCAGACTTACCGTATACTATTGTATCAATATCATTAAGGACACGCTGAGAAAGATCTTCAATCTCTTCATTACGACCATATATTATTTGTTTTTCTTGGTATGATTCCAGTCCTAACCAAGGGTTGTGTTTTTTGTCTAACATATCCTTACTGTTTAGATTCTATTTTATTTATAATCTTATTGACTATGGTTGGTATATCAGTTTCAGAAACGTAGATGATAGCATTATGTGCTTGAATCTTTTCAGGTAAGTGGGCATTGTAAAAATCAAATTCTTTTTCGGCAATAGGAATAATATATGTTCGGCCGATTCCAACACTACAAGCTATGTCCCACTCATTTCTATATACATGAGCATCATCCTTTTCTCTCTCAATGTTTTGTGATAGAATAGGAATAAAATATTTGGCTGTTTTTATAGCCCGCTTAATTTCCTCCATAAACTTTCCACCATCCGTCAAATTGTATTTGTCATACCATACATTCAACCGTCGTCTTGTAAATTCATTATACAGCAATTCTACAAATGCAGAATCGCTTCTAGAGTAACTGACAAATATATCTGTATTTTCCTCTGGATAAGAAAATTTGGTTGTTATTCGTTTTTGGATTTTGTCCCTTAACTTTGGATTTCGTTCATATTGTTTGTTCATACGATTAACAATCTGATTTATCACTTCATTTGGACTACTCTTCATGTATGTTTTATTTCTCATCATGAAATGGATAAATGATTCTTCTAATTTATTAGTAGCTATCATATCGCTATTGTTATCCGTAATTTTCCGTTCTTTTCTGATTGAATACCATACAAAACGGAATAGCCAATCGCTATAGTCTATGCCTAACATCAAGAGGAACTTACCCTTTAAAAAATCAATTAACTTTTTGGGACGTGAACCTTCTGTCAACCAAGAAGAACAAAATTCAAGCATATCTTGGTCTGTTACCACATAGCTGTGTGCCCTTGTATCGCCAACTTGACCAAACATATAATACACAGAAGGTTTGTATAAATCTGATTCATTGGCAATATCATCGTTTTCGCTAGGGTTATTGTTAAATTTCAGAACCCTTAAATCTTTTCCCCATACATCACGCATTACCTGCTCTACAATGGGCGTAAATGATGTTGTGATAATGAATGGAAATAACCTACTTTCTATCAACTTATGTAATAAGTCTGACGCTCTTTGCTTTGGTACATCTGGCGCAAAAAGTCTGTTAATCCATGTATATATACTATCTCTTCCGCCTATAATGTTGGCTTTTAAATATGTATCATCATAAACTAATTCCGAAAAGCTCTGAGGGTTTGACTGGACATTAAAACTTTTTGAAATAAAATCAAGCAGTTGCTTGTTTATTATTTCGCCATTTGTCAGTATTTCAGGTCCAACAACAGGAATAACATCACCATCTATAATTTTACTAACCAATGCATTCCACATTGGTTCTTCTTCACTATTACTCTCTTTCCCAAAGAGATTATTTCCCCCAAACGATTGGGCAAATATATTGTCTTCCATAAGCTACATTTTATTATATTACTGAGATTCACACATTTAAAGATTCTCTTTATTATGTTCCACACCTTATGTGCAAATTTTACACATGGGATATTTCGGTCATGTTCACCCTTTTATAACAGTTGTTTATGTGACTGCCAATTATGGTTTTGTTAAGTCCAAACAACTTTGTCATCTAGCTCTGTGTGAACCACACTGTATCATTCTCCAGCTTGACTTTCAACGGTATGCTTCCGTCTTGAGAGCGGTATATTTCAATTGCGTTGTTCATCTTCTGTGATCATTAGTTGTTCGTCATTATCTTTTAATATCCATGCCATAGCCATCATTAGGAAGCAGTCGTATTTCATGTCGGCAGGGTTACGGCGTTGTAGGTCGTGGTAAGAGCATAGATCAATGTGCTTGGGGCACCTGGAGCCTTTTTTTAATCCCTTACGGTATTGCTCTCTTGCTTTGCCAAACTTAAGTTCGTCTATTGTTCTTTCCTCGTCTGTAAGAGGATTGAAGCCAAGAATCAGTTTTTCCACATTCCATCGTGCATGCTCGCATTTGGCAAGAGCTGTGAGGTTGGCTTTCACAATATGCAACACCTTGCGGTATTCGTATTGAAGAAACCAATAAAACATCTTGCGGTTTACTTCCTTTATGCCTTTTAGACCCTTTTCCTTTTTCCTTTTCTTTAGTTCCTCTTTCCATTTTGCATCATCTGCATCATTGTTTTCATCTTGTTCTACGAGTCCATAGAATTTTTCCACGCAGCGGTGTTTCCTCCACGAGAAGAGCCGTTTGCTACGGCTAAAAATGCTTTTGTCGAATTCGTCATTTATTGCATCTATCGTCACTACCGAACGCAAACGCGACTCAAAGCAATCAGTGCAGAAAATGTTCGACAACAGGTTGCGTAGTTCTATCTGGTTTCTAACGCATTGTGTTGGTGTTCCGTTATCGTCTGTTTTAAAGAAGCCATTCCATTTTTTTTGTGAGTCACCTGAACTTTGCTGATAGCAGAAATAATGTAGCGCACGGCTATAACGCTCCGCAGTGTTCGGATCGTCTGGAGGAAGGTTGTCAATATCCGCCCCTACATAATAAACCATGTTGGCTCGCATTGCATTGTGGAGGGCTATCGGCATGGTTTCATAGTAGTCGGGGTTATCGGTATGCACCATATTTTCTACCTCATCTTCGGCAACTACTATAGTATAGGCATTGTCATTGTTGTCTTTGCTTGTAAACCTTCTCCAGTTCATATATTCTTTATAGTCGTGGGCACTGACTTCCACCAGCTCAAGCTCTACATCTATGAATGAGTTTTTGTTTTCTGTCTTTATTACAATCTCTTTCTCACCATCCCATTTCTTAATGGTATACTTGCACAATAACGGCAGATTGCACAGGTATTCCTCTTTAGATATATGGTCAATGATGGATTTTGACTTGTCTTCCTCCAAGTCGGAAGAGTTGTAGAGAATGGTTATCACAGTTCGGTTGCTTCCTTCATCTTCATTGAAGTTGGGATAGTGGGCTATCAGCGCTATCTGTCGGGCAATGCATAGCATAAGGTCTGAAATGCCGATGATAATAACATGCAGATGTTCGCTCAAGGATGGAGAGAAACCTATACCATTGAGTGGCGAGTGTTTTTCTTTTTCCGGAAGAACATAAAGTACATACTTACGAGCCTTATTCCAATTGTTGATGGTCTCTTCAGAGAAAGTCTCATTGCCTTTCAGCCTTTTCAGTTGCTTAAATACATTGTCAAGCTTGTCTGCATCTGTTGTTATAGTAGTATTTTCCATCGTCTTACACCTTTCTATAATTTGCCTCAGTCTCTGTGAGGTGAATGTTGCTGTTGCTTGCGTCGTATCCAGAAGGACTTTGGTAAAGTTGCAAGTTGAACATATCGAGTGACTGTATGACGTGTTCTGTTATCTCAGACTGCTGCCACTCGAAAGCCTCCCACTTAGTGTCGTTTATAAAGATATGGATGTGCAGTGGCAATCCCTCGTTTGTCTGTTCTTTCCATGTAACAAACAGACGTGGCTGTTGGCAGCACACATGTGTATTCTGCATGAGCCAGTGGTAAAGGTAGCGGCGGAAGGCGTGGATATTCAATTCGCCTGGTACGATAGCCGATTGCTTGAAACTCTCATCCGTGTCGAGATGCGTTCTCAGGTAATACGCCTCTTCGTGTGAGAGCGTGTGTATCCATCCTGTGTCTATGATGAAAGTCTTAGCCATCTGTCGACCATGTGTTTTGCCGTCAAGCATTCGTTGGTTGTTCTTGAAATGCTCGGCATGCAATATATATACAGGAAAAGCAGAAGTTGTTGTGTCCCAATTCTCTATCTGTACGGTAGTGAGAGTGATAGAGCGCACAATGCCGTTGATGCCATTACTCTTCACTTCTATCCAATCGCCAATTTTTAATAGTCCGTTGGCTCTAAGGTAGAAGAATGCTGCCACGCTCTTTATGGTGTCCTGGAATATCCAACTGAGCACGGCGCCAAACGTGGAGAAGATGATAAAACTGTTGTCGTCTTTCTTTATTCCGAGAGCAAACACTATTGATGTAAGGCAGATACCGAATATGGCAAGCAGAATGATTTGGCTGATGGTTATTCTCGACTCTTGCTTTCGTAGACTGTAAAGTTTGTTAAGATTGGTTATTACATATGCCGAAATACCAAACAGCGTGCAACTTATAGCAATAATCCCGACCTTGTAAATAATGTCTGACGGCGAAGCATAGTTGTGATGGGATATGCGTTCAATAATTTTTGGAACAAAAAACGCCAAACTAAGTGCTACCGCAACCATTGTGATGATGAAACACCATGATGACTTAAGAATGGCTCCTGCAATTTGTAGCAGATACCATTTGCCAGACATACACTTGTGTGACAGCGTACGCCTTATCCAAAGCCCTAAAACTGTTAGTGGAATCAGTAATAAAACTAATATATGCAGAAAGCACAGGTCTCCGCCCTGATGAAAACTGTAGCACCAGTCGTGAATGAACATCACCCAATCGAAACACGATTTACACATACGCTATCTATCTTTTCTTTATCTCAAATCCCAATTTCTTCACCAACTTCAGCGTCTGCATTGCCATCTCGCGGTCATATAGTTTTTCGCTTTCCGGCAGGTTGCAGTATGGCACCATGTCGGGAGTCTCCTTCTTCTGGTCGTTGCGCTCGGGTCCGTATGTCCAACCTTGGTCGGTGCGTGCTTTTGCCCATATTTCGTGAGCGTTCTCGGCTATGGCCTCTTGCAGTTCGGTGAGGTCGTCATCGAGTTGTACGTCATCAAGACTTATTGGATATGGCTCGTAAACGAAACGGTCGGTGGTGTTTACTACGACAATGTAATGGTTGGATTGTCCCCAGGCTTTAAGGAATGATGAAAGTGGATAAGTGGTGAGTTCCTCTTCTGTATAAGGGTTGAAGAGCGTTATTTCATCTGATTCTATAGAAATAGAACTGATAGCTACGGCATGATTGGGCTGCGAAGTGTCCTCTGCCACGTCATGCAGCAGTTGAGTGTTGTCAATTACGGCTATCAGTTGGTTGCCATTGGCTAAAAGGCGAGCAAGATCTTCTGTAGTGGAGTCGTAGCGACGGCTGACGGACAGATTGTTCTTCTCTAAGAGTCTACCTATATTATATAAAGGCATACCCTTGTCTTTCAACCAGCAGTTGCGGTAAGCTTCATCGAGGAGCGTCTTGTGTGTGGTCTCTATGCCAAACTGATGGAGGATGAACTCTTCACATTCTATGTCGCAAAGATAGTTTTCCTTCTGCTTGGCTGCCATGGCAGTCATTGGGACAGGTTTTATTACGACAGGTTTCAAAGTTGCCATATCTTCATCCACTTCACTTGCAATACGAATGATTTCCTGTAAATTTTCATCTTGTTCTGCAGCTTTCAACACACGCATGGTGTCTTCTGCCGACGTGTTGCCGTCCAAGAAGGCAGACAACAGTTCATCTGATATAATAATATGTTTATCGTTCATAATGCTTTTTGTCTTTAAGTGCAACTTCGGTGAGAGCCTGTATCGCTCTGCGTTTGATATTATAGAGATTGTCCACGGTCACGCATAATTGCCGTGCCACATCTTCCGGCGTCTTGTCTTCTATCATCAGCAGACGGATCACCAAGGCGTAACGTTGGTTCTTCATCTGCCTTAGTAGAGTCTCCATATCCATTCGTGCTTGTGAGCTTTCTGCCAACGATAGTTCATGATGGCTATTGTTAAGAGGTTCTTGGCTCTCGTCATCTATCACCTTCGCCTTACTCTTCAGCAACAGGCAATGTCTTATAGCAACGGTCTTTAGCCACTGGTAGAGCGTACTTTCAAACTTAAACGAGCGCAACTTCTTTGCGTCGTTCTCCATAAGGAGTATATATAGTTCGCTGATTATCTCGTCGTAATCAACAATCTGCGCCCCGAACACTCGCCTGATGACGCTAAGGAACAACGGGCGGCAATCCTTGAAGAAGAATTGTGCCGTCACCTTAGGGTCGTTGGCGATGAGGGATGATATTATTTCTTGGTCGGTCATAGTGCCTATTGCTATATTGAAATTGTTAAGTATTCAAGAGTAAGACCATTCTTTCTGATTTCTGTCAATAATCCATCTCTACGTTCTTTGATGAAATAACACTTTGAGCTTTTTTGTTTCCGCAAAGAGCTGCATATTTAAGATATTGATTAGCTCTATGTTCACTTACAGTTGTACCATACCCGAATCGATACATTTGACTTAGTCGGTATAAAGCATCTGCAGTTTGTGAATCTTTATAAAGTGAAATATCTTCCTGTAGGTCCTCAAATGTTGGTACAAAATTAATTAAATATTCGTATGCTATTTCGAAATCTTTTGAAAAGTATGTACCATCCATAAAAGCAACTGCGATATCATACTCTGAAATTTTTTGTTGTGACATTATATAATAGGATGTCTGATAAAATTCATGGCATAGCTGATAGGCTTTACGCATGTCCTTTTTAACATTTGGAAAAGCTAAAATTGTAGATGTAAACTTGAAAGTATTCATAGCATCTCCTGTATGTACCAAGAAATGTGTTAAACCAAATGAATAAACTTCTCCCAACAGATATTTTAAAACAGGACGTTTCTCACATCCTTTCTCAAGCCAATACAGGGATTTATTGTAATCGCACACACCATATCTACCATCATTGTAGATAAGTGTCAAATATAATTCAGGCAAATCATATATATCATATTCCGACGCACGCTCAAAATAGAAAATAGCCTTCTTTAAATCATAATTATAGTAATGAGCATGTAAATAATAATGTCCTAAGCTAAACAATGCCTTACCTTTGAAATGACGTGTAGATTCTTTAAGAGAGTCATCTGGGATTGTTGCCAATTCACTAATAATATTAACTGCAGCCTCCCAATTCCCATAATTTTGGTAAGAAGCGACTAACTTTGCTTTTTCTTTAAGTTGTTTATAACTTTGACCATATAATACAACCGTATTCAAAACACACCCTAATAGAAATAATAATTTAATGCAAAGAAACTTCATATCTTTTTTGGTCATCATAAATTGCACTTGTACTTCCATTATTTAGCGCTTCTTTAAAATAATATGACGCTTTATTTTTATCTTTACTTACACCTCTGCCATATGTGTAGCATTCATAAAGCCGATAACACGCATCGGCGTATATATCCGAATAGTATTCGTCTGTAAGAGTTCCCCAAGGACCTCCTACTTTATTTGCTATCTTATAAAAAAGTTTATACGCTTTAATTTGATCAATAGGTATGCCTAACCCTTTATAATACATTTCTGCTATCCATAAAACATTTATACAACTTAGTTCCGAAATTCGCTCACTTAGAATATTATCTGAAAAATTTAACAAGTCTTTTGCTATATCAAAATTCCCCATTTTTAAAAAAATAACACCCTGTTTACGCCAAGGTCTATCTGCAGACGGTAAAGGAACATAACAATCATATGTAGCATTTCCCCAAATAACAGCTTCAGTTGGTTTGATGAAATTTCCACAATCTTCATATAAGTCAGAGTTATTACATTCTCGTAATATTTTTCTAACTCCTGATGCATCATATTTATTTGCTATATCAGTATTACTGAAATATACACCACCTAATGAATAGAAATCTACTGCTGTCTGTAAATCTTTTGGAACTCCATATCCATGTTCATAACAAAATCCAAGCATAGTGTAAGCATCCATGCATGCTTCTGTAAAGTTCATATCGTCTTCCTCAACCTTTATGCCAAGATTATCTTTCCTCATTTGCGTGAGCGCTTGCTTATAATAATATATAGCCAAAGGATATTTTTCTTGATGGAAATATGAATGAGCGAGAATTATAAAATTACCTTTATGTCCTTTACATTCAGGATCTCCACAACCTTTTATAATATGTTGTTTTGCATCTTCTTCCTGTGACTCAGATAGTATTCCAAAATCATATTTAGGAGCCAACCAATAATCCCCCCAAGACTTATATCCATCTTGAATTAGGAATTTAATTAAGTAATCAGCTTCCTCATATTTCTGTTTTGAAGCCTTGCGTAGCCAATGAAGGACTTCTATATGATTGGCTTCAGTATTGTTGAGATAATAGCATGCCAAATCATATTGAGCTGTTGCATTTCCAGCTTCTGCTTTTGAAATTAGGGTTGTAACATCTTCTGCAAACACAGTAGAGTAGAAAAATGTGAGAAATAGTGTAAGAAAAATTCGTCTCATGTTAAAAATTCGGTTTCGTATAGTTGCTATTATCATAGAAGCCTAATGCATCTATGTCGTTTATCAATTTCTTAGCTTCACTGACATCAACATTTGCTTTTATTGCCTTTGTTGCGTATTGATGTACTCTTTCATAACTCGGTATGCCTGAGGCATTGTTATAATAGTATTTCGCGAGTGGAATGTAGGCTCTTGCATCTCCAGATGCAGCTAATTTCATAAGTTCATCAATGCCATATATGCGTAAATCTTGATTTCTTGGAACAGAAGAAACAGGATTGGAAGTTATTGTCTTTGTAGTACTTGTTTTATTTGTTGCTTTTTGTTGCTTATTTGTGTTATGTGTACGTTCTATGGGAGTAGGATTCGTTGTTGGTACCTCTCCTATTGTTATACTATCTGTTTTTTTTTGCGTTTGTGATGAGTTACCTTTTAAACTAACACCATTTTTGTTGTTTGCAGATGTTTTAACTTTATAAGTGGATTGTATTATGTTTTGTTCTTCAACTTTTGCCATAGCATTATCAGTTCCTGCAAATTTATAACCATTAGAAAGAACAATTATAACTAAAGCCGTACTGCAGACTATAAATCCAGTTACTATGGTTACTAGTATTTTTTTCCATATAGCCCTTTTATCATGCAAGAATCTTTTTCTTAAAGTCCTATAGAACTCGTCAAAATAATATCGATTATATTCTGGCCCGTTTTTCTTTACGACATCAATAATGTCGTCAGGTAAATTTTCAGGAAATCTATTAACGCCAGAAAGAAAAATTGGTATTATGTTTTTGTTTTTTTGTAAAGCATAGGCAAGTTCACATCTTAACCAATCTTTCTCGCGTGGAATTGTGTTAATAATAGTTCTGTCGAATGCATGCTGGTCAACAATTAAAATAAAGTCCTTACATAAGTCAATACGCTCATATAACTGTGTATCAAAATCTCCACTTCTTAAAGTGTCAATATCGAAACTGACTCGGTAACCATCTCGTATTAATAGATCAGACAAGTGTTTAGCTGTATCATATCCACCTTCATGTCGATAGCTAATAAAAATATCATATTTCTTCATTTCTATTTCAATTGAACATTTTACAACTTCTCTCCACACTTTGAGCAAAACCTCTGCCCATCCTTCACTTCTGTTCCACATTTCGGACATGTTTTAGCATTCTTCGCCTTGTCAAGACTGCCATCTTTCTTTGCTTGCTTGTAGGCGGCTTTGCCCTCTTTCACCATATCCTTGATGTTCGACTCTTTGATGATGTTGCGGATAATGTGTTTGGTATCATCGGATTCTGAAACCTTTAGTGTGCCGTCTGGCTGCATCATCCGGGTAATGAGTTTCAGATATATGATGGCAGAGACGTAAACAATGGTATATCCAAGGGCAGCGTTTAGAGCAATGGCAGCTGCTGTCCCCACTCCCGGAATGATAGACAAGATTGAAGAACCAACAAGCACAGCGACAAAAGCACCAGCATTTGTTATCAAGTTTGTAACAATAGCAGAACCAATAAACTTTGCCGTGTTCTCCGACATGGAGATACCGAGAGTCTTGTTAATCTTGACGTATGTTGCCCATACGAAACCTGCTTGGGTCAGTGCCGCCGCTACTCCTGCAAATCCAGGGGCAACACCAGCCACGCCGCTCGCTATAGCGGCTGCTATGGCATAACCACTGATAGTCTCACTGATACAGGCAATCTGTGTTCCGTTGAGAGAGCCTTGCATCGCCTTGTCAAGTTCCTGACAGGCTTTAGCTAAAAATGGAGCTATATTCATTATATGAGTATTTTTCTTTGTTTATAGTTTATGTCCGCAATGTTGACAGAACTTCCATGAAGCATCTATCGCCTTATGGCAATGAGGGCATACGGGATTATTCTTGATCATGTTCTGATAATCTTCGCTCTCTACCCATTTCAACATCTCTCTGACACGGACAGATGTAAAAGGATGGTCTTGATCCATCACAGCATAGGTCTGCAATGTTTTGTTCCACAAACCATTCTTGCAGAAAGCGTCATAGAGGTCGGCTTGCTCAGCAAGCTCTTCAAGGTTGAGCTCTGAAGTGATTGACTTCGGACCGCCAGCCAAGCGTGCCAACATCGATGCCGTAGCCTTTGGGCCAACGATATAGGCTGCTGCACGGTCGCAGCTCAATTCGCTCTTGCGTTGCCAATACATCAAGGCATAGTGGATAGGCACGGCAAGTTTTGCCAACGCCTCGAACATGCCAGAAGCATTGGCAATAATCTGTGCCAATGTATGATAGAGCATATGGCGACAAGCTATATGTCCACACTCATGAGCCACAACACCAATGAGTTCATCCTCCGACATCATGTCTACTAAAGCAGATGTGATGGTGATGGCTGTCTGTGTGTCGCCAAAAGCATAGGCATTGGGTGACGGATTCATCTCCAAGTAAAACTCTGGTTCTTTAATTTCCAATTGCTCACATATTGGAGGAAGAATATTGTAGAGTCGTGGCAACTGCGTGGGTGACAACCTCACCTTTGAAGCCATGTTCAGTCCCGTCTGTAACTGCTCAGCTCCAACATCCATTACTTTCTTGACAATAGTCGAAAGCATTGGGATGGCTTTCAACGCCTTCAATGCAGCTGCATCTTCCGGGTGTATGAATTCTGTATATTGCATTATTGTTTTCTGTTATTTCAAAAAGTTTCAATAATCTGTATAAAGTCGTTTGGTATATAAGCTGTTGCTACATTGCAAACACCTTCAAGAACCACAATTACACGCTGTTGTCCTGCAGCTCTGCCTACACGTCCTACGACTCCTGTGAACGCCCCGTCAATAACCCTCACCAAGTCGCCGCTTTTGAAATGGCAGCGTTCTGGCGGCAACACCATGATGTGTTCGCTGTTCACGCTTGTCAGTTTGATAAAGTTAAGCATTTCGTTATCAGGTATGGTGAGTGGAGGATTCTTGCCTGTCTCTTTCTCAACAGGTTTTGTCTTGTCTGTGTAGTATTTGAGCCATTTGGCAGTAATGGCAGGCTCTTTCACGAACTCATGGGATTTCTCACGAGTCATGTAGGCAAAAATAATATTGGGAAGCAAAGGCTCATGTACGAGCTTTCGCTTCCCATTTATCTCTTTGACAACATAATGCATAGGCAAATATGTCTCAATGTTTGCAGTTTGAAGAACCCCAAGGGCTTTCTCTGTTCTTCCATAAGTAGCACGCAATACGAACCACTGTTTCTTTTCTTTATGGACACAATCCGAGGACACCCCTGTATGGGAGTTCTCTGCATAATTGCTTTGAACTTCGGGGGAGGTGCAGGAGGTAAGTCTAGCACAGGAGGAATTTTTACCGCCTCGTCGGGTGTCAGCATTAGGCAATGCTGACGTATGCTTCTTAGATTCTTTGTTCATAATCTAAGGATCTGTCCGTTTACAAACGTTTAATGCGCAGACTGAATGTTTAGTTCCCCAGTTGGTGTGTTGTTTATGTTAATTGGTTAACTATATATGGTTTCCACTCGTCAAGCGGTTGTTATAGGTTTGTTAACTAGAAAGTCCAAGGCAAATTTACAAACTATTTTTGATAATCCGCAACTTTTCTCCAAGAATCGGACAAACTTTTTGAGAATATTCTCAATATAAATGAAAATCTGCGTCAGAATTTGTTATTCCCGATTAATTTGCGTATGCCAATCCTATAAAAATATGAGTTATGAGCAATATTTGTGACAAAAATACCAATATGGTTTGTTCATGGCTCCGCCGCCATTGCGTGTTCCTCTTCGGGCAGTGTATAGCGCTTGACGCTATGGTCTTTTAGGAAAATGCTGTTGAGCGTGAACGCCAATGACTCTAGTGTTTTCTCTCTGACAGCAGGCTTCAGCTGACACTCCCACACCGTGATGCAATGCCAGCCCATCTGGGCGAGTTTGCGCTGCTCCTCTATATCGCGTGCATGGTTGCGCTCTATCTTCGCTTGCCAGAACTCGGCGTTCGACTTCGGTAGCACATAGTATTTGCAGTTCTCATGCCCGTGCCAGAAGCATCCGTTCACGAATATCACCGACCGGTACTTGCGCAGCACGAGGTCCGGTCTGCCGGGCAGACGTGGGTGGTTGAGCCGATAGCGGAACCCTCGGCTGAACAGGAACTTCCTCACCGTAATCTCCGGCTTGGTGCCCTTTCCTCGTATCGATGCCATGCAACGGTGGCGTTGCTCTTTTGTCAGTTTGTCCATTGGCTGTTTATCTGCCGCCCCATCTCATTCCGCATTCCATGCAGACATGCGTGCTGTCAGAGTAGATAGTTTTGTTTATATCTGACAAAGATAATGATTTGTTTTTTTAGTAATGCAATAAAAATTATTTATAAACGTTATGATATATAAATAATGTGTAATGGTTAATAATCCTGACTACTGGAAGTAAAAACAACTAAAAACAAACAAATAGTATGAACACAGACAACCAGGGCATATATGATGCCCGCCAACTGGGCAAGCCCAAGTTTGCAATTCTCGGCATCCAGCATCTGTTCGCCATGTTCGGAGCTACAATTCTCGTTCCGCTCATCACCGGACTCGATGTGAGCGCCACATTGCTTTTCGCCGGTATCGGCACACTCATCTTCCATCTTGTTTCCAAACAGCAAGTGCCCGCATTCCTCGGTTCCAGCTTCGCTTTCCTTGGCGGCTATGCCTCTGTAAAGCAGTTGTGCGTGGCGCAGGGTCTGACAGACGAGGTGGCGCTCAACTATGCCTGCATCGGTGTGGCAGCGGCGTCGCTGCTCTATTTTGTGATGGCGTTCCTGCTGAAGATGTTCGGCACGGAGAAGGTGATGCGCTTCTTCCCGCCGGTGGTTACCGGTCCGATGGTTATCGCTATCGGTCTTACGCTCTCTGGATCGGCTATCAGCAACTGTCAGCAGAACTGGCTGCTTGCCGTTACTGCCATCGCTATCGTCATCGGAACATCTATCTGGGGCAAGGGCATCATCAAGATTGTGCCTATCCTGCTCGGCGTTGTCGGATCGTATATCCTGGCTGCAGCAATGGGCGAGGTCGACTTCTCCAAACTCAATGAGGTGGCGTGGATTGGTCTGCCTATTGATATGGATCGTACGGCAATCTCTGTAATGAAAGACCCCAACTTCGACCTTATCGTGACGTCTATCATCGCCATCTTCCCTATCGCCTTCGCCACAATCATGGAGCACATTGGCGACATGTGTGCTATCCAGAGCACTGTGGGCAAGAACTTCATCAAGGAGCCCGGCCTGCACCGCACGCTCTGCGGCGATGGTCTTGCTACGTTCCTCGCCTCTGTGTTCGGCGCTCCTGCCAACACCACATACGGCGAGAACACCGGTGTGCTCAACCTTACCAAGGTGTTCGACCCGGCTGTCATCCGCCTTGCAGCCTGCTTCGCCATCGTGCTCAGCTTCAGCCCTAAGTTCGCCTGCCTCATCGGTCTGATGCCAGCCGCTACAATCGGCGGCGTGAGCCTCATTCTCTACGGTATGATTTCGGCAGTAGGTGTGCGCAACCTTGTCGAGACATCGGTCGACTTCTCGTCGTCGCGCAACGTGTTCGTGGCAGCGCTCATCATGGTTGTGTCTATCGGCGTGCAGTACGGCACAGACGGCGGTGTGAAGATCGGTTCTGTAGCCTTCTCAGGCCTGGCTCTTGCCGCTATCGTCGGCATCTTCCTCAACGCTATCCTTCCCGATCAGCTCGGCATGAAGGTGAAGAGCTTCAACGGTAAGGAGAAGAAATATAGAAAGTAATCGGTTTGTATGAACATCGAGCAAGTGAGAGACTTTACGTTGTCGCTGCATGGCGTCACAGAAGACCAGCCGTTCGGCGACGACAACATTACCTTCCGTGTTGAGGGCAAGATATTCCTGTGTCTTTGGCTCGGCGACGGCAAGTGCGACGTGCGTGGCAGCGCGTCGCGCTTCGCCTGCAAACTGCTGCCCGACCGCAACGAAGAACTGCGCGACCGTTACGCCGCCGTCGCTCCCGCTTTCCATTGGAACAAGAAACACTGGAGTGACATCTATTATGAGCAGCTCGACGCCGACCTCGTCACAGCGTTGATAACCGAGTCGTATCGGCTTATCGTCAGCAAACTGCCGAAGGCGGTGAGAGTGAAGTACGAATCATATTAGGGTATCTCGTTTTTCACGACATCAAGCACCATATATCAAGAAAAATACCTACTTTCGCAACCATGATAACAAAACAACCGATAATACTTCTCAACTTTACGGGCGTGTACGACTACGAGGCGTTTGCTTCGACCCCCTACATCACGCACGTCGACTGCCGCGACATCAGCGGCACTGACTGCTATTGCGACGAGGAGGCGAGGGCGGAGCTGCGCCGCCGACTGGCGCCTTATCCTGCCAAGGCGCTGCACTTCATCGATTCGGGCGACTTCCATTATCTCACGGAGTATTGGGTGTCGCGTCTTT
>ULTU01060301.1_pt1 | contig 26028 bp, 21 predicted proteins | sample 1957861 | NCBI WGS metagenome assembly ULTU01 (sample SAMEA4835742, study PRJEB28245) | human gut metagenome | biome: gut microbiome; material: fecal sample | place: Denmark | collected 2008
TCATTTTTCAATGTCCTACTTAGGGGTAGCATATCAGACTGCTGATTCGGGCGCTTTTACAACGTTTGGCTTACTTCCCATGCTCCCAGTAATCATCGACCAGCTGGATGAAATCCTTCGCTGCCTTACTGAGATAGGTATTCTTCTGATAGCATACACAGACCTTCCAGGTCGGATGTGTGTTGAGACTATAGAAGCGGACGCCCTCTGGATGCTTCTTTACATAGTGGTATGGAATGAGGGCACAGGCCATCTTCGCGCTGACCATAGAAAGAATCGTCTGGTTGTTGGAGGTTTCGAACAGAACCGTCGGACTGAAGCCGGCATCATGAAAAATCTGATCGACCGTCTTCCGAATCGTAGACTCCTTATACATCATGACGAAAGGCTCATAGCGGAACATCGAGAGCGGGAGCTCCGGATATACTGCATCCGTCTGCAGGTACTCCTCTGGAATCGGATACTGTTCCGGTAACGCCAGAAAGATTTCTTCATTGAACAGGTCGATATACTCGTCGTTTGTTTTCTGCTGTTCGGAGATGGTGACGAAGCCGATATCTAGCTCGCCCTTTCGGATGGCGTCCTGCTGCTTCCGCACACTGAGCTCACGTGGCTCGATCGTGAAATCCGGATACATGTCATGGAATTTCGGATAGACATATGGAAACATATCGGAGCCCCGCCCTGGGGTCATGCCGACGGAGAGAAAGCCACGATGGGTATCTGCCATGTCGGCGATCATCGTGTAGGTCTTCTGCTTGATGCGAAGCATCTCGCGCGCATTTTCGACATAGACCTTTCCCTCCGGGGTCAGTGTCCAGTCGGATTTGTTGCGTACGAAGAGCGGAGCGCCCAGCTCCTTTTCGAGCTTCTGAAGCTGCTGAGAGAGGGCGGACTGGGTGATGAAGAGCTTCTCGGCAGCACGGGTGATCGAGCCCTCATCGGCGATTTTAATGATGTATTCGATTTGCTTTGTATCCATAAATAGTAAACCTGCGGTGTTAGGAAAACTTATCCTTCATTCACATTAATTAATTTTACTAACATATTCTAACGCAATATAATGAGCATATCAAGTGAATGATCAATCGCTTTTAACCAAAGTAAGGAGGAAAAAGCATGGCAAATAGATTATGCATTCAAATCACAGAACGTGACAATGTCGCCATCGCCATCCATGATGTGCCGAAGGGCACCGAAGTCATGCCGGGCGTTGTAACCGCGGAAGACATCCCTCAGGCACATAAGATCGCGCTGAAGGAACTTCCGAAGGGATCGGAAGTCATTCGTTACGGTGTAGTACTCGGTACAACTGCAGAGGATATCCCGGTCGGAGGCTGGATCAATGAGAAGAACCTCATCATGGCACCGGCACCGGATCTCGATCAGATGGAATTCGCGACGAACATCCGTACCGACCTTCCGAAGCCGAAGCGGACGAGCTGGATGGGCTATCGGAATCCGAACGGTGGTTACGCCGGGACGCGAAACATCCTCGGTATCAACACGACCGTGCAGTGCGTCGCTGGTGTGCTCAATGTTGCGATTCAGCGTATCAAGCGGGAGATCCTGCCGAAGTATCCGAACGTAGATGACGTCGTCGCCATCAATCATCCGTATGGCTGTGGTGTCGCCATCGATGCACCGGATGCCTACATTCCGCAGAAGATCATCCGCAACATCGCAACCCATCCGAATTTCGGTGGCGTATTTATGCTGGTTGGTTTAGGCTGTGAGAAGTTTACCGTCGACCGCTTCTGCGAGTGTTGGCCGGAGCTGAATAACGAGGACAATGTCATCGTCCTTCAGAACTATAAGGGCTACCAGGCCATGATGGATGCCATCTGCGAGATGGCTGAAAAGAAGCTGCAGATTCTGAACGAGCGGAAGAGAGAGGAACTGCCGCTCTCCGACCTGCTCGTCGGCATGCAGTGCGGTGGTTCGGATGCGTTCTCCGGTATCACAGCGAACCCGACGGCCGGTTATGCCGCCGATCTCCTCGTTTCCGGTGGCGGAACCGCGATGTTCTCCGAGGTAACTGAGGTACGTGATGGCGTACAGTTCATCGCCCATCGTTGCATCAACGAAGAGGTAGGGAAGCGCCTCGTGGAAGAGATGAAGTGGTATGACAATTACCTCAGGAAGGGTGGTGTCGACCGTGGCGCGAACACGACACCAGGTAACAAGAAGGGTGGCCTCTCGAACATCATCGAGAAGTCCATGGGCTCCATCGCAAAGTCAGGCTCTTCCCCAATCGTCGAAGTCCTGTCCCCTGGCGACAAGCCGACGAAGCACGGCGAGATCTTCGCAGCCACTCCGGCTTCCGATCTCGTATGCGGACCGTCTCAGCTCGCTTCCGGCATGGGTCTCGAAGTCTTCATGACCGGCCGTGGCACCCCATACGGACTCGCTGCCGCACCGGTGATCAAGCTCTGTTCCAGAAATGAAATGAAGGAGCAGTGGCCGGATATCATCGACTTCAACGCAGGCCCGGCTGCCGTCGGCGACCGCACCATCGCAGAACAGGGCGAAGAACTCTTCGACTTCATCCTCGACGTCGCCTCCGGCATCAAAAAGCCATACACCGAACAGTACGGCTTCGCCAACGACCTCTGCGTATTTAACCCTGCACCAATAACGTAGGCGCTTGCATCAAGCAGTGCAAAATAGAAGAAGAGCATCCCGGAAAACGTGCTTGCATGTTTTCCGGGATGCCCTTCTTCGATTTTATAGGGGCTTTGCCCCGGTATCGAACGTCGCCGAAGGCGGCGTGAGATAAGCGCTGCTTTTATTCACTGCCCTAATTCGTCTGTACTGGTTCCAGGTGTTCTGCCCAGTAGTCCTTTACCATGGCGATGAAATCCTTCGCGGCATCGGTGAGGTACGCACCTTTACGGTAGGTTATACAGAGATCCCAGGTTGGGTGATTCGGTAATACGAAGCATCCGATCTTGGGATTTTTTTCGTCTGCATAGTAGCGCGGCACGATCGCGCAGCAGAGATCAGCTTCCACCAGGGTCGGAAGACTGGCGGTTGAGTTCGTTTCCATGAGGATCGTCGGCTCGAAGCCGGCATTTCGAAAGATGTCATCCGTAATCTGCCGAGTGGTCGATGCGTGGGAGAGCACGACGAATGGCTCGTACTGCAGGTCCCGCAGATTGATGACCGGAAGCTCCGGTCCACTGAAGGAGTAGCGATCGCAGAGTGGATGCTTTTTCGGTACCAGGACACACATCTCTTCAGAGCCGATCGTCAGATAGTCGTCGGTCGTCCGCTGATCCTTCCGTAGGGTGACGAAGCCGAGGTCGATGTTTCCGGCTTTCAGCTCCTGCTGCAGAGTCGTCACACTCATTTCCTGCGGACTGATGCGCAGTTCACTGTATTTGTCGTGGAGCGCAGGATAGATCTGTGTGAACATGCGGATGCCGCGATTGGTCGTCAGACCGATCTTCAGCTCGGATTTTCCGGAGTGCGTGATGTTGTAAATGCGCTTATAGGTATCCTGCTTGATCAGGAGCGCCTTTCTGGCTCCCTGCAGATACGCTTCCCCGGCTTCGGTCGGGTGCCAGTCGGTGCGGGAGCGCACGAAGAGCTGCGTACCTAACTCCTTTTCCAGCTTGAGAAGCTGTTGATTCAGGGCAGACTGGGAGATGAAGAGATTTTTGGCGGCTTTCGTAATATTGTTCTCTTTCGCGATTTCAACCATATATTCGCATTCCCGGAAATCCATAGGCCCCTCCTTAAATAAAATGATCATTACATATCGATGATTCAACGTAAGTTTTCCTAACGTTATTATAAGTAAAACTAAAAGCAAAACTTATTAAAATGTGTTAGAACGATAAGTTTTGCTTATTATACCATAAGAGTTACGAGCTTTACTAAAAAATATGTGAAATTTATACTTTCCATATGAGAAGTACAGAAACCATCGATCATTACAGCGAAGAGCTGCAGATGATGGAAACATTCGATCCTGCAGAGGCGCTGTACATAAGATGCATATGAAAGTTTTTGAAGGAGGAAAAACATGATTCCAGTAGTAGAAAAGATGGAAGTATTCCCGGTTGCCGGCTTCGATTCCATGGAGCTGAACCTTTCCGGTGCGCATGCACCATACTTCACCAGAAACATCGTCATCCTGACCGATTCAAACGGTGTGGAAGGTATCGGTGAGGTTCCGGGCGGTCAGAAGATCACCGCTGCACTCGAGGCGGTAAAGGATCTCGTCATCGGCACGAAGATTTCAGATTATAAGAACACCTTAAACCGTGTACGTGCATGGCTCGATGCAAATATCAAGGATGATGTCAGAGGACTTCAGACCTTCGATCTTCGTACCGGTGTACATGTTGTGACAGCGATCGAAGCGCCGCTTCTCGACCTTATGGGTAAGTTCCTCGAGGTTCCGGCTGCTTCTCTCATGGGTGATGGCCTTCAGAGAACATCCGTACGTTTCCTTTCCTACCTTTTCTATGTCGGTGATCGTAAGAAGACCACGCTTCCATATATGGATGAGTCGGATTCTGACTGTGCGTGGTACAGACTTCGTAACGAAGAAGCCATGGATCCGGAGCACATCGTCGCACTTGCGAAGGCAACGGCGGAGAAGTACGGCTTCGAGGATTTCAAGCTGAAGGGTGGCGTGTTCGAGCCGGAAGAGGAGTATAAGGCCGTCGCTGCCATCAAGAAGGCCTTCCCGAATGCACGTGTCGATCTCGATCCGAACGGCTGCTGGTCGCTCGAGAAGTCGCTCGAGATGGCACCGAAGTTTAAGGAGATCTTGGCATACATCGAGGATCCATGTGGTGCAGAGAATGGCTTCTCCGGCCGTGAGGTGATGGCGGAGTTCCGTCAGGAGTCCGGCATGTTTACCGCAACCAACATGATCGATACCGACTGGCGTCAGATGCGTCACTGCATCGAGCTGAAGGCCGTCGACATCCCGCTGGCAGATCCGCACTTCTGGACCATGGAGGGTTCTGTACGTGTCGGTCAGCTGTGCAACGACTTCGGTCTTATGTGGGGCTGCCACTCCAACAACCACTTCGATATCTCTCTTGCGATGGTTGCACAGTGTGCCGCAGCCATCCCTGGCCGTATGAACGGTATCGATACGCACTGGATCTGGCAGGAGGGGAGAAACCGTCTCACGAAGAACCCGATGCAGATCGAGGGTGGATGCATCCATAACATCGATAAGATGGTGGGCCTTGGTGTCGAAGTTGATCGTGAGCAGATTATGAAGGCAAATAAGCTCTATGTCGAGAACTGTCTCGGTGCGCGTGATGATGCGATCGGTATGCAGTTCCTCGTACCGAACTGGAAGTTTGATAACAAGCGTCCGTGCATGGTTCGCTGATATAGTACGCGCGCTTCCGGCATCCGTACCGGAGGCATCCGCGTTTAGAAACTGGGCTCTCTTTAAGGTGGACAGGAATCTATGGTTCCTGCCCACTTTAGAGGGGGCTTTTTGCTGCCTGAAAGTGGACGCAGCAGCGGCGCGTTCACCAGACGGAAGCGTATAACTATTAATGAAAATGCACGTCTGAAAATTAACGTAAGTTTTTCTAATGCTCGCATAAGCGAAACTGAAAGTAAAACTTATCGTAAAGCAAATGTTTTATAAGTTTTTCTTAATTTGGCATTAGAGTTACGAGCTTTACGAACGACATTGTGAATTTTATACTAACCATAACAAAGAAACACGAGACAACTTGTGGAGTTTGAATTTTATAGGCGGGGGCCTATGGAAGATAAAACCTCTGGAGTGCACAGATTGCACAGAGGAGTGTCCGGGGGACGGACAGGAAAGGGGGAACTTCAATGTTCTTAAAGAAATATGGCGACATGATCGTCGGCATCTTCTACGCGGCATTAGGCATCGCACTGATCGTCGGTGCCGGAAAGCTGCCGAAGTCGAAGGTAATGGAAATCGGGCCAGATTTTATGCCACGTCTGGTGGGCATCATCATCCTGGTACTGGCACTTCTGCTTCTGTTCTGGACTGTCAAGGGACTGAAGAAGCATGTCACGGAGGTGGAAGCATCCGGCTACAAGGATACCGCTGATTATAAGCGTGTGCTCGGCAGTCTGGTAGCCTCCATCGTGTATGTCAACGTACTGAGCCCGATCGGCTTCATCATCAGTACACTGGTTTATCTGTTTATTCAGATCACGATTCTCGCACCGGATGCACATCGTACGAAAAAGGATCTCGTACAGTACCTCGTGATCGACATCATTTTCACTTTCGTCGTTTACTTCCTGTTCCGCTACGGATTCAAGATCGTCCTTCCGGCAGGAATCTTCGCACTGTAATAAAGGAGGAAACAGAATGAACGCATTAGCACAGTTAGGTGCCGGCATCGTTTCCGTCTGCCAGCCGGTTTCCTTACTTTTCATGATCGCCGGTGTGGCGATCGGTATCATCTTCGGATCGATTCCTGGTCTTTCCGCATCCATGGCCGTCGCCCTGATGCTCCCGCTGACCTTCAGCATGGAGGCATCCCTCGGTATGAATACCCTGGTTGCTGTTTACATCGGAGGTATCTCCGGCGGACTGATCTCCGCGATCCTCCTCAACATGCCGGGTACCGCTTCTTCCATCGCGACCACCTTTGATGGTTACCCGATGGCGCAGAAGGGTGAGGCGATGAAGGCACTCGGTGTCGGCATCGTTTTCTCCTTCCTCGGATCACTGTTTTCGTTCTTTATCCTGTCCTTCTTCGCACCGATGCTTGCTGACGTTGCGCTGAAGTTCACACCGGTAGAAAACTTCGGTATCTGCTTCTTCGCGCTCACGATGGTGGCGATCCTCTCCTCAGGAAATATGATCAAGGGTCTCCTCGCAGGTCTCTTCGGACTGGTGTTCTGCTTTATCGGTATGGCACCGATCGATGGTACGGCACGTTTTACCTTCGGCAATGCGAATCTTCTTGCCGGCTTCAACCAGCTGACCACCCTCATCGGTATCTTCGCGGTTGCGGATATTCTGAAATCTGCAGAGGAGATGAATGCGAAGGGTGTACAGACCATCCCGACTTCAAAGGTGAAGGGCTTCGGTTTCTCCATGAAGGAGTTCGTTTCCTGGCTCCCAGGCGCACTGAGAGCAGCACTTATCGGAACCGGCATCGGTATCCTTCCGGGCATCGGCGGTTCCACCTCCGGTATGCTGGCTTACGTTACGGCCAAGAACATGAGTAAGCATCCGGAAACCTTCGGTACAGGTAACCCGGAGGGCATCGTTGCAACGGAGACTGCAAACAACGCAACCATCGGTGGTGCGATGATCCCGCTTCTCGTGCTCGGTATCCCGGGAGACGGTGTTACCGCGATGATGCTTGGTGGCTTCCTGATTCACGGCCTGTCCGCTGGTCCGCTCCTCTTCGTAAAGAACGCTGACGTCGTATACGGCATCTTCGCCGCATGTATGGTATGTGACCTTATCATGCTGATCGTCGAGTGGACATGTATCAAGGGCTTCGTACAGGTTCTGAAGGTTCCGAAGCACATTCTGATGCCGCTCATCCTCGTACTCTGCGCAGTCGGTGCATATGCAACCAACAACCGTGTCTTCGATGTGCAGTCCATCATCATCTTCGGTGTGGTCGGCTACATCTACCACAAGCTGAGTCTTCCGACGACCCCGTTCGTCCTTTGCTTCCTGGTCGGCTCGATGACCGAGACCTACCTCCGTCGAGGCATCATGAGCTACAAGAGCTTCGGCGCATTCTTCACACATCCGATCTTCGATGTATTCTTCTTCATCGCCTGCGGCGTTCTCCTCTGGTCTATGTTTAAGGAGATCAAGCACGGTGGCAAGAAAGTCGATGACTAAGTTAAAGCTGTACTGAACTTCCGCAGGACGGAAGAAGTAATAAATCACGGGTGCCGGGGGGCACCCACGAAAAAGGAGAAAAACTATGAAAAAAAGAATCTTATCCGCACTTCTCGCAGGTAGCATGGCACTCGGCCTCGCTGCATGTGGCTCTTCCTCGACCGGCAGCACCACTGCGGCAGCACCCGCTGAGACGAAGGCTGCAGAGAGCGCAGCATCCGGAGATGCAGCTGCAAGCACCGCTTCCGGCGACTGGCAGCCAACTGGCCCGGTTTCCCTGGTTCTTCCGGCAGGTGCAGGTGGAGATACCGACCTTTCCGCTCGTATCTTCGCACAGTATGCGAAGGAAGCAACCGGCGTTGACTTCGTCGTCGTAAACGCAAATGGTGCATCCGGATCCGTCGCTGCAAACCAGGTTCTGTCCGCAGCCAACGACGGCCAGACCGTTCTGTATGGTCACAACCTCGTAAACGTGGCCAATGTTGCCGGCATCACTGATTATGACTACACCGCATTTACACTCGGACCAACCTTCGCAAAGAATGATGCACAGGGTCTCTATGTAAATCCGGATAAGTATAAGGACCTCAATGAGTTCATCGAGGCTGCCAAGGCAAATCCTGGTCAGCTGAAGGCATGTACCGAGGTAGGCGCATATACTTACTACGAGCTCCTCAAGTTTGAGGAAGTTGCTGGTATCGATCTCGACCTCGTAGACGTAGGATCCAACTCTGATAAGGTAACGGCGATGCTTTCCGGCCAGGTAGATATGATGCCGGGTGCATTCGTAAACACGAAGGACTACCTGGATGCAGGGCAGTTTGTATGTGTAGGTATTCCTACAGAAGAGAGATCTGCACTGATGCCGGATGTTCCTACACTGAAGGAGCAGGGCATCGACATCGTTTACCCTGACCTTGACTACTCCTTCTACTTCCCGGCTGGAACCGATGCTTCGGTCATCGCATGGTTTGAGAACACCACAAAGACCGTCACAGAGAACGAGAAGTGCCAGGAGGACCTCAAGAACATGGAGATCAATCCGTACTATCTCTCTGCTGCAGATTCTGTAGAGAATGATAAGAATTACCTTGCAACCTTCAAGGAGATTGCAGCTTCTGTTGAAAAGTAAAATAGTAATCTTCTCCATATAACTTCCTTTAGCCCGGTTCCGGCATCCCGCCGGAACCGGAAATAAAAGAATCAGAGATCATCAGATGAGTGATCATATCGTGATCTATGACCCTTTTATATCATGCACAGATTGTTCCTATATACATTCGTCACCAGAGCATCACGGGGAAGCCCGCGTTTTCAGTCGACACTTCTTCCGTGAGCATCACAGAAAAGAGGTAAATTATGGCCGTCAGAAAAACGCAGGATCAGTACGTACAGGAGCTCGCGCAGGAGAATAAGCGTATTCATCACATGGCATATGCGCTGATCGTTCTGCTCATCGCTGTCATCGTGGCTTCCGTCTTAAAACAGTTTATTCTTACATCCCTTCTTCTCGTTGCAGCGATCCTCTATCAGATTTTCGTCGTGCGTAGACAGCAGCGCGCCTATCTTAAAAAGTGTGAAAACACGAATCTCGAGCTGAGCACACTGAAGGATTTCAGCGATACCGACATCGAAGAAAAGGGAACGCAGCTTTCTGAGCAGGATCTGGACGCCGCCGGACTTCTGCCGTTTGTGCCGAAGACCGCGAGCTTTTTTAAATCCGTTCATGGAGTGAAGGAAAAGCTCGACATCTGTGCGACCGACTGCTCTGTAGCGCAGCACCAGCATGAGAAGGGTGTCGCCGCCGACATCAATACCGGCAACTGGATCCGTATCCGGCTTCCGGAGCATACCGGACTGAATGTTCGCATCCTGGAGGATGGTCTGTTCCCGGAAGCGTTCCGTACAGACTTCTATCAGAAGCAGCAGCTCGAAGAAGTGGCACGTCCAGATGGCATCCCTTCGTCGATGCATCTCTATACTGCGGATCAGGAAGCGAAGCTTCCGAGCGGTGCCTTCCTGCAGAAGCTTCGCTCCTTTACAGACTATACACCTGGAAAAGTCGCCGTGAGTATCCGGGATGACGTCCTGGATGTCTATATCCGAAATCGCTTTTTAAGCGCCGGTTTTTCTGTTCGCGAAGCGCTTACGAAGCAGGAACTCATCCGGGATCCATATCCGGAGCTCCAGCACGTTCTCGAGCTCGTCTCCTTTTTAATCCGATAATTTCAGCAGCTTCGCTGCTGCTTTTATAAGCACCTTTACTGCAGAAAAGGTGAACATACGATTTATGTTGGAAGATTCATTTTTCCGGCGCTTATGCACCATAGAAGAAAGAGGTATGAAAATGGCAGATACACCTATTATTAAGAAGATGCAGGTCATCCCGGTGGCCGGCTACGACAGTATGCTGATGACCCTGTCGGGCTGTCATGCACCGGCATTTACCAGAAACCTGGTGATTCTCGAGGACAGTGCGGGACACCAGGGCATCGGAGAGATTCACGGTGGAGATTACACCTGTGAGTGCCTTAACGCAGTAAAGCCACTCGTAGAGGGACAGCCGATCGCGAAATACCGTCAGATCCTCCAGAAGATACATAAGCTGGCGAACCCGGCCGCAGAGGATGATGGCGAGGGCATCCAGACACTGGATATCTCGAAGCTGAAGTTCGTCGTAAAGAGTGAGTGGGCGCTGGAGTGTGCGATGCTCGATCTGATGGGCCAGTTCCTGGGCGTACCGATGTGTGATCTTCTCGGTGAGGGCCAGCAGCGAAAAGAAGTCGAGATGCTTGGTTATCTCTTCTATGTATCCGATAAGAAGAAAGTACCGGCAGGCGAGATGCAGTATCTCGATGAGAGCGACAGCTCGGATCCCTGGTTCCGTCTGCGCCGTGAGGAGATTCTGACACCGGAGAGAGTGGTCGAAGAGGCGGAGGCGCTGACCGAAAAGTACGGTTTCCGCAACTTCAAGCTGAAGGGCGGTGTACTGAAGGGCTCTGAGGAGATGGATGCGATGCGCGCACTGAAGAAGCGTTTTCCGGATGCACGTATCAACATCGATCCGAATGGCGCATGGAGCCTGAAGGAGTCCATCGAGCTCTGCAAGGATATGCATGGGATCATCACCTATATGGAGGATCCATGTGGACCAGAGGCTGGTTACTCGAGCCGTGAGATCATGCGCGAGTTTAAGAATGCGACGCAGTTCCAGGTGGCGACGAACATGATCGCAACCGACTGGCGTCAGTTCTATCACACCGTAAGCCTTAATGCCTGCGATATCATCCTCGCAGATCCGCACTTCTGGGGCTTCGATGGAGCGATCCGTATGTCACAGCTTCTCAACTCCTGGGGTCTTACCTGGGGTGTACACTCGAACAACCACTTCGACATCACACTGGCAGCCTTTGCACAGGTGGGTGCCGCTGCGGTCGGCGATCCGGCACCGCTGGATACCCACTGGATCTGGCAGGACGGTCAGAATCTCCTCGATGATACGCCACAGATCATCGGCGGCAAGCTGCAGGTTCCGGACGCACCGGGTCTCGGTGTACACCTCAACATGGAGAAGGTCATGAAGGCAAATAAGCTTTACAACAGCCTGCCATCCCATGATCGTGATGATGCGAAGGCGATGCAGTATCTGATTCCGGGCTGGAAGTATGATCACAAGAAACCGGCACTGGTGAGATAAGTGCGGCTTCTATAGATAGTCGAAGCTCATAGAAGCATTTTGAAACATATCTGAATCAGATGAAACTGAATGTTGCAGCAAATGAATGAATACGAATTAAAATGAAATGATATGAAACAAATAACAGAGATTTGACGAATCGAGCAGAAAATAAAAAATCTTTGGCCAGTTTCATTCTAGTTTAAAACGTATGGATTCAGTAAGATAACAGCGTGAGATGCGAAAGCACTCCACTACATAAGTACATAAACATTTTTTTCATTAAGAAAGTGAGGAATAAACATGAAGGTTGGATTTTTAGGACTTGGTATCATGGGTAGACCGATGGCGAAGAACCTGCTCAAGGCTGGTCACGAGCTGATGGTATTTGACTTCAACCAGGCTGCAGTTGATGAGCTGGTAGCTGCTGGCGCAAAGGCTGGTACCTGCGGTAAGGATCTTGCAGAGTTCGCCGATGTTGTCATCACCATGGTTCCGAACTCCCCACACGTACGTGCCGCTGTATTTAACGAGAAGGGCCTCGCAGAGGGCTTCCGCAAGGGCGAGTCCGTACTCATCGATATGTCTTCCATCGACCCGGTGGAGTCCAAGAAGATCGGTGCTGACCTCGAGAAGCTCGGCGTAGATATGCTCGATGCACCTGTATCCGGTGGTGAGCCGAAGGCTATCGACGGAACCCTGTCTGTTATGGTCGGTGGTAAGAAGGAGACCTTCGACAAGTACTATGACATGCTCATGGTGATGGCTGGTTCTGTCGTATATGTCGGACCTCTGGGCTCCGGTAACGTTGCAAAGCTTGCAAACCAGATGATCGTAGCTGCCAACATTGGCATCGTTGCAGAGGCACTGACCTTCGCTAAGAAGGCTGGAACTGATCCTGAGCTCGTATACCAGGCAATCCGTGGCGGTCTCGCTGGTTCCACCGTTCTCGATGCCAAGGCTCCGATGATGCTTTCCGGCAACTACAAGCCAGGCTTCAGAATCGACCTTCACATCAAGGATCTGAACAACGCCCTCAACGCTTCCCATGCCATCAATATGCCGGTTCCGATGACCGCACACATGATGGAGGTTATGCAGGAGCTGAAGAACCACGATGAGGGTGCCTGCGATCACGACGACATCGTTCGCTACTATGAGAGAATGACCGGCGTTTCCATCGCAAAGTAATCTTACAAAATAGTGTTATAGCTTCATACTGATCTGAAGCCCGGCACCGAGCGCTTTTCCCCTTCCATTTTGACGCCGGTTGCCGGGCTTTCTCTATGCTGAAAACAGAGAGAGCAGAGAGAAGCCACCGAAGTTATATATAGGAAGTCATCCTTCATGGGATGAAAAAACAGATCAGAATCAGACGATCATAGAATCAGAATCAAGCGATCATAGAATCAGAAAGAGGATCTTCATGAATACAGAGTTTATCAAGGGTGTAGTTGTTCCGATTATTACCGTCATCGATCAGGATGAGAAGATCGATGAGGCCAGCATGCGGAAGCAGGTGGAGTATGTCATCGAGGGTGGTCTTCAGGGCATCCTGGCGTTCGGCTCCAACGGCGAGTTCTATCAGCTCGAGGAGGACGAGATGGAGCGCGGTCTCAAGATCATGGTGGATCAGGCTGCTGGTCGTGTGCCGGTTTACTTCGGCATCGGTGCCATCAATACGAAGAAGTGCATCCGCCTCGCGAAGATGGCCGTCGCAAACGGTGCATCCTGCGTTTCTATCCTTCAGCCGATGTTCCTGAAGCCGACCCATGACGAGCTCTATCGTCACTTCAAGGCCATCGCGGATGCCATCCCGGAGACCCCGGTGCTTCTCTACAACAACCCTGGCCGTGTAGGCTATGGCCTCAGCGCCGATATCGTGACTGAGCTTGCACATAACGTCGCAAACATCGTCGGCATGAAGGATACGTCGGGCGATATCACCCTCACCGAGGAATGCGTACGCAGAAACCGTGACGTCGACTTCAAGGTCTTCGGTGGCAAGGACACCCTTCTCTTCGCATCGCTCTGCGTCGGCGCAGTCGGCGGCGTATGCACTGCGGGTAACTTCATGCCGGAGCTGATCGGTGATGTCTATAAGAAGTACACCGAGGGTGATTTCGAGGGTTCCCGTGAGGCACAGTTCAAGCTGAATCCGGTACGCCTTGCGATGGATAAGGCTTCCTTCCCGGTAGCAGCGAAGGATATGGCTGCGATCCGTGGCCTCGAGGTCGGTGATCCGTACCTTCCATCCCTTCCGACCACAAACGAAGCTACCCTTGAGCACTTTAAGAAAGTGATGAAGGAGGCAGGTCTGATCTGATGAAGCACACAGTCACACTCGCAAACGGCGCCGTCGTTCCGGCGCTCGGCCAGGGTACCTGGTACCTCGGCGAGAACCGGGCGCAGCGCCAGCAGGAAATCGAGGGCATCCGCCAGGGCATCGCGGCCGGCATGACCCTCATCGATACCGCGGAGATGTACGGCAGTGGTGCTGCAGAGGATATGCTCGGAGAGGCGCTCAGCACGGAGGACCGCTCGAAGCTCTATCTTGTGTCGAAGGTGCTTCCGGGCAATGCCGGCGGCAAGCGTATGCGCCGCGCTCTGATGGGCAGCCTCGAGCGTATGGGGCAGCAGTACCTCGACCTCTATCTCTACCACTGGAGAGGCAACTACTCTCTGGAGGAGACGGTCAGCTGTCTCGAGGAGCTGCGCGCCGAGGGCCTCATCAAGGCCTGGGGCGTCTCCAACTTCGACATCGATGATATGGAGGAGCTCTGGGAGATTCCGGAGGGTCGGAACTGTCTGGTGAATCAGGTACTCTATCACACCGGCTCCCGTGGCATCGAGTATTCTCTTCTTCCGTGGATGCGGAAGAACCAGGTAGCGCTCATGGCCTACTGCCCGCTCGCACAGGCCGGCTCACTCCGACATGGTCTCTTCACGAATAAGACCCTGCAGAGCATCGCTGAGGCGCATCATGCGACGGTGCCGCAGATTCTGCTCGCCTGGAACATCCGCGACGGGCACACCATCGCGATTCCACGCAGCTCCCGTGCGGAGCATACGCTGGCCAATGCAGGCGCCGATCAGATCACACTGAGCCCGGAGGAGCTTGATGCCATCGACCGCGTATATCCGAAGCCGACACACAAAGAATATCTGGATATGCAGTAAACTTATTTGCTATAATGAAATAAGTTGAAACAAAATGAATTGAAATGAGGTATGCCGTGGCCAATATCGCACTGCTGGTTCCGAATGATGAGCTCTTTCGTCTGACGCATGATGTGCTGCAGGAGCAGCAGAAGCGTCTTTTTCTGATGAAGGTCATCGAGTCGGAGCGGGCGGTGATGGAGGCGCGGCAGGCCATCAATCAGGGCGCGGATATCATCATCGCGCGTGGTCTGCAGGCGACGATTATCAAGCAGTATACGGACATTCCGGTGGTGGAGATCGTGCTGAGCAGGCAGGGTGTGATCGACATGCTCGAGCGTGCGAAGCGGGTCGTACATAAGTCGCATCCGCATATCGCGATCGTGACCTTTAAGAACATGGCCTGTGACATGTCTGGGCTCGATGAGCAGTGCGGGGTGCATCTCCATGAGTACTTCGTTCAGAACCCGGAGCTGCTGCGGCCGGCAGCCCTGCAGGCGATCGAAGATAAGGTGGATCTCATCATCGGGGGACAGACGGTGCTGACCGTCGCGGATGATGCAGGGATTCCATCGATTTTTATCACGAATACGGAGGATGCCGTCGAGGCAGCGATCAAGGAGGCTTTTCAGCTCGCCGCAACCTTCGATGGGAACGGCAGGCTTCCGGAGGCGAAATACCGGAAGCCGGAGACGGGTGGAAAGGCTTCGTCCTTCGTGAATTTCCCATACAACAGTGCGCGCATGCAGGCGGCAGTGACGCTGGCGGAGCAGCTGGCGGCGACAGACTGCCCGAAGCTCCTGATCGAGCCGGTGGGACGGCTCTACCGTGCCTTTGCAAACGCCATGCACAACAAGTCGAAGCATTCGCAGGAGAAGCTCGTGGAGTACGACTGCATCGCCGGGGAGTCTGCCTATGAGGCGCTGTTCGGGCGACTCGGAAAGATGAACGATGCCGCGAAGGGCACCCTTCAGATCAACTTCATCGAGCATCTCGATCTGCGCTCGCAGAAGAAGCTGCTGGAGATCCTGATGTTTCGGAATGTCATCGTCGTGACGAAGAAGACGGATCTTCGGCCATATCTGCTGCCGGAGCTCTATGAACGCCTGATTGCGTTTGCGATCCGCATACCGATGCTCATGGAAACGCCGGAGGAGATTCCGTTTCTCGCGGATATCTATATGCGGCGTCTCGCGGAGCAGTATGGGCGCTACCATGTACTGACGAAGGATGCGATGAAAACGATCGCGGCGCTTCCATGGGATGGTGGACGTATCCAGCTCGAGAGCTTCCTCGAGCGACTCGTCATCACGGCGGATCATCGAAGCATCCGTCCGGACGACATCACGAGCCTGTACGCGACGATCTATGGGCCAGAAGCATTGGCCGACGGAGACGGATCGGACCAAAAGCCGGTCGGGGGAACGGCAGAAAGCGATGCATCGTGTTCTGATGTGGGAGCAGATCGTGCAGGCCATGCGCCGCTCCTATCCGTGCAGGCGGTGGAGCGCGAACGCATCGTCCAGGTGCTCGCCGAGTGCATGGGCAGCCGGGAGCGGGCCGCGGAGAAGCTCGGCATCAGTAAGACGACGCTGTGGCGAAAGCTCCGGCAGTATCAGATCATTTAATTTCGTAGGAGGTTGGCATGGATTACAGAAGATTTGGAAATCAGATCGTATTACGTGTGGATCGTGATGAGGAGGTCATGACGGAAATCACGGCGCTCTGTGAGCAGGAGCATATCCGCCTCGCGTCCATCAGCGGACTCGGTGCAGCCGATCATCTCGTGATGGGGCTCTACGATGTGGAGGCACAGAAATTCACGGAGACCGTGCTGGATCAGCCACTCGAAATCACGTCCATCATCGGCAGTGTCACGGAGATGGATGGGAAGCCGTATCTCCATGTGCATATCACGGTGGCAGATGTGGATGGACATGCCTTCGGCGGGCATCTCAAGTCCGTGCGCATCGGTGGAACGGCGGAGATCTTCCTCACGGTCATCGACGGACAGGTCGGACGGAAGAAGGACGAGATCACGGGGACAGGACTGAATCTGTTTGATTTCAGCAGTAAAAATGATCATATAATGACTGCCGAAGGGCAGCAGGAGGTATAACATGAAATTCCTTTTTGCTTCAGATTCCTTTAAGGGAACCCTCTCGAGCGACCAGACCATCGAGCTCCTCACGAAGGCAGCCGAGGAGGTGTTCGGAAGCTGTGAGACCAGTGGTGTGCCGGTCGCAGACGGCGGTGAGGGTACGACCGACGCCGTGGTAAAGGCGAGAAACGGCGAGATCATCACGTTGCCGGTACATGGCCCGCTGATGGAGATGGAGCAGGGCTTCTATGGCCGTCTGTCCGACACAGAGGCCATCCTCGAGATGGCGGCAGCATCCGGACTTCCGATGGTACCGGAGGAGAAGCGAAATCCGCTGAACACCACCACCTATGGCACCGGTGAGCTGCTGAAGGCGGCACTCGATGCCGGCTACACGGAGATCGCCATCGCGATCGGGGGATCCGCGACCAATGATGGCGGCATGGGCTTCGCCTCCGCCCTCGGCATTCGTTTCCTCGATCAGGACGGACATGTGCTGGAAGGTCGTGGCGAGGACCTCGAGAAGGTGGCGCACATCGATATGAGTGGTCTCGATCCGGCGGTACAGAAGGCGCACTTCACCGTCATGTGTGATGTGACGAATCCGCTCTGCGGACCGGATGGCGCGACCTATACCTTCGGAAAGCAGAAGGGTGGCACACCGGAAATCCTCGATCGTCTCGAAAAGGGCATGCAGAACTATCGAGATGTCATCATCCGTGAATTCGGTATCAACCCGGATGAAATCCAGGGCAGTGGTGCGGCCGGTGGACTCGGTACCGCACTGAAGGTGTTCCTCCATGCGGAGATGAAGTCCGGCATCGAAACGGTACTCGATCTCATCGATTTCGATGCACGTCTCGAGGGTGTCGATCTCGTCGTGACCGGCGAGGGCAGAACCGACTGGCAGTCCTGCTTCGGTAAGGTCATGCAGGGCGTCGGTGACCGCAGTGCGAAGCACCAGGTACCGGTGGCCGCACTCTGCGGCGGACTCGGTCCGGATTATGAGAAAATCTATGCCCATGGTATCAGCTCGATTATGACCACCGTCGACGGCCCGATGCCACTGAAGGAGGCCCTGGACAACGCGTCTGAGCTCTACTATAAGGGCGCGATCCGCATGTTCCGCTTCCTCCAGACCGGCATGCAGATGAACAAGCACGAATAAACAAACAATGAACATAAATTCATAGTCCAAAAGACGAAATAGAGCGTTTATTCGGACGAGTGAGACCTGTTTTTACATCAGCGTAGATCGTTTTTAAGCGACGATCTGCGCTGATATTCGGTTCAGGGAAAGGTTATATAATTAACGCAGAAGTCAGGATTTTAACGTTCTTTTCTTGACAGATAAGTTATGTATTTAACGCATGACATTCGTGAAATCCTGTATTAGGATGGAGCGTGTTGAGTTTGAAAAAAGTACAGATGATTCGATATCAGGGGAGGTTTCAAGATGCCAATTCATGTTTTAGAGGAAGCCAATCGTTGTCTGCAGTGTAAGAATCCACAGTGCCGAAAGGGCTGCCCGATCAACACCAACATTCCGGAGATGATTCGGCTTTTCAAGGAAAATGAACTGGAGACCGCGGCGGCGATGCTCTTTGCGAACAATCCGCTTTCCGTCGTATGCTCACTCGTATGTAATCATGGCAAGCAGTGCGAGGGTCACTGTGTTCGTGGCATCAAGGGCTCCCCGGTTCATATTTCGTCCATCGAAAACTATATTTCCGATTCCTGCTTCGAGCGAATCAAGGTGAAGATGGCGGAGTCGAACGGCATGAAGGCAGCGGTTATCGGTGCAGGTCCGGCCGGCATCACCATCGCGATCTTGCTGGCAAGCAAGGGCTATAAGATCACCGTCTTCGAGAGCCGTGATAAGATCGGCGGCATCATGCGCTACGGTATCCCGGAGTTCCGCCTGCCGCACAGTATCCTCGACCGCTACTACACGAAGATGCGTGAGATGGGGATCCTCTTCCGTCCGAACTTTACCATCGGCGGAAACATCACCCTCGAGGATCTTTTCCGCGATGGCTATCGCTCCATCTTCATCGGCACCGGTGCATGGCGTCCGCGCCGTATGCTGATTCCGGGCGAGACCTTCGGCAATGTGCATTACGCGATCAATTATCTCAATAACCCGGAGTCCGTCGACCTCGGTCAGTCCGTGGCCATCTTCGGTTCCGGCAACTCGGCGATGGATGTCGCACGTACCGCGATCCGTCAGGGCGTGAAGAACGTAACGGTATATGAGCGTCGTGATAAGGTAACCGCCTCCCCGGATGAGTTTGAGTTTGCGAAGCTGGATGGTGTGCAGTTCGAGTTCCACGAGACCGCTATCGCCATCAAGGATGATGGCGTCATGCTCTCCGAGACGGAGGTGCAGGAGGATGGCAAGGTCGTGACGAAGCCAGGAACGGAGCACTTCGTTCCGTGCGATTCCGTCGTGATCGCCGTTTCGCAGGTGCCGAAGCACCGTCTCGTCGAGCACAACTCCGGCCTCAAGCTGAACGAGCGTGGTACCCTCGCGACCGATGCAGAGGGTGAAACCACCATACCGGGCGTCTTCGCCTCCGGCGACGTCGTAACCGGTGCGAAAACCGTCGTCGACGCCGTTCATGTATCGAAGATGATTGCGGAGGAGATGGACCAGTATATGCAGGCGCATAAGGACGATGTGAACGCCTGACACTGTGAAATCATAAGTCACAAAATAATGGGGTCTGACCCCATTATTTTTTTCCTTAAATTCACTCGAGGTGATAGTAGCGGATCTTCCGCCAGAGGGTGGTGGTGCTGATGCCGAGCTCCTGTGCGGTGAGCTTGCGGTTGCCGTTATTCTTGCGAAGGCAGGCTACGATGAGATCACGATAGATGTCGTTGCTCTCTGGGATGTGCGGAAGGAGCGCAGATGGGGCGGTCGTTTCCGAGTGTAGGGCAGCTGCTCCTGTGTTCGGCCGTGAGGACGGCATGCTGTCCACTTCGGAAAGCGATGCATGATTCAGAATGTGACGAAGCACCGGGGATTCCTGTGCGGTCGAGCCCTCCATCGAAACAGAATTTTCTGTAACATAGATCGCTGAATCCTGTTCATAAAGCTCGGCGAGCAGTGACTGCACATAGCCTGTATGGATCACGACATCCGGAGCCGTCAGCACGAGACGCTCACAGAAGGCGCTCAGCTGCATGATGTTGCTGTCCCACGGGTAGTGGATGATGGTCGCCCGGGCATGTGGTGTGAGCGTATGATGCATCTCATACTCCCGGTTGTAGTCATTGAAATAAAAATCCAGCATATTCTCGACATCGTGCGGGCGCTTCTTCAGCTTCGGTACGCGAAGACGGAGCGCACGGAAGGTGAAGAGGAGGTCCGAACGGAAGAGGAACTGGTTTCGGAGCTCAGTGAGATTTTTCGAGGTCGTACCGATGATGCGGACATCGATATAGCGGTACTGTGCGAAATTCGTCTGGCTGGCGATGCGCTTCGTACGGATGACGCGGGCAAGCTGCGACTGCATCGGGAGCGTCAGCTTATCGATGCCCTGGATCATCAGTGTGCCATGGTTACAGTCCATAAGGGCACCCTCCCGGCCCATGCGCGGATCGCCGAACAGGATACGATTCTGATCCTCGTTCGTCAGACCGGACAGCGAGATCACCGCATAGGACTTCCCCTTCCGGTCACTTCCGTTATGGATCGCCTGTCCGATCATCTCGAGCTCCGGACCGGCGGAGGCCTCGATCAGCACCGGGCTGGAGGAACGGGCATAGAGCTTCGCCTTCTCCAGCTCCGGCTTCAGATCGATGAAGAGATGCTCAAGCATCTCAAAGGTAGCCACAGCAGGATCGCCGTGCAGCAGGACGATGTCACTCGGCTTGAAATTCATAAAGTTCAAATCCCTTTCTCTCTGTGTTTATTTCTGACCGTTCAAGTATTTCATATTCTCTGCGAAAAGCCAATCAGTATATATCCATAGTGTGATACGAACATTTCAAATTGCAATACTTTTGAAATGTTGGATTGAGAATAAAATAACGTAATGAAATGATTGTGCAAGATGCACAGAATCTGCTGGTTTTTTGTGCAATATTCAGACGATTCTCAGGCAAATTTCCTTTATAGTGACGACAACAGATGTGAAAATAACAACAAAGGAGAGAAACATGAACTCTTTCAACTTTGAAGATAAGATCAGATTTACCAAGGCTGTCTTCTATAACTTTCGTCCGATTCCGCTGCCGAAGCCGTTTAAGGATGGCACCGGTGGATTTGGCCAGTTCATCCCGGAGCAGGGCTATCTCGAGCTTTCAGATGACACAGGCATGACCGCACACTTTACCGTGACGAGAGGCTTCGTCAGGGATATGCTTCCACAGATCCTGACGGGGGAGACGAAGAGCTACAACGAGTGGCGGGAGAGTCTTTACTGGAAATCCAGAAATGACGGCTTCCAGTCTGCATCGGCGGTCAATGTCGGCACCGTTGATCTTCTGATGCTCGATATCCTCGCACAGAGAGCCGGTAAGCCGATCCATCGCTTCCTCGGTGCGGAGAAGGACTGGGCAGCAGCTTATAAGGGTGGCGGATCGATTCTTGTTTCAGATGAAGAGCTGGTCGAGGAGATGTGCCGCTATGTATCGGAGGGCTTCACAACCGTCAAGTTCAAGATCGGCAGCGATCAGGGAAAGAACATGGAACGTGATCTCCGTCGTCTCGAGAAGGTACGCGCCGCGGTCGGTGACGAGATCGGTGTCGCGGTCGATGCCAACCAGCGCTGGACGGTCGAAGAGGCCGTGAAGTTCGCGAAGATGGCGGAGCCATACAACATCGCATGGTTCGAGGAGCCGATTCACTCGGCAGACTTCAACGGTATCAAGAAGATGAAGGAGATGGGCGTCAAGCAGAAGATTTCCGCCGGTGAGTCCATGCGTATCTCCTACATGTACGAGATGTACCTCGAGAAGGGCGTTGACATCGTACAGCCATCGCTCGGAAGAATGACCCGCATCGATGATCTGCTGAAGATCCGCGACATGGCACGCGCCGCCGGGAAGGAGTTCCAGTCCGGTGGAAGAACCGCGTACAACGCTTCCTTCGGATGTCTCTATGCGGAGAATGAGCGCGTCGAGTTCCATGCACCGATTTCAGAGCCGGCACACGAGCTGATGCTGAACGTTCCGGAGATCCGTGACGGCAAGTGCTTCGTACGTACGGATATCCCGGGCATCCCGGTTCGTATGAACATCGAGAAGATCGAAGCGATGGATGCACTGGAGTCGAGAACCATCTATCTGGCACCGAAGGCCTGATCGAGGAGCGGAAAACGAAATACAGGATGTACGCATCCGGAAACCTCTGGTAGAATCCTCGAGGTATGGGATGCGGGATCGAATCATCTATGTTTGTAAGGACCTGAGTCCTGATAATAAGGAGGAAAAAACATGAAAAAGAGACTTTTTGCAATCGCACTGGCGGCTACGATGGCCATCGCGACCGGCTGCGCTTCCAGCAACACGACCAGCACCACAGCTGCGCCGGCCACAGAGACGAAGGCAGCGGAGACGACGAAGGCTGCAGAAGCAGGCGCTTCTACAGAGACAGCCGCTGCTCCGGCAGCAAGCACCGCGGATGTAGAGACTGCAGCGCAGGCAGATATCGATGCAGCGGCAGCTGATAACTATGGTTTCCCGAAGGGAACGATCACCTGGGTAGTCGCAGGTAAGGCAGGCGGCGGATCCGACCTCGCGACTCGCTACCTCTCCGAGGCGATGACGAAGGATCTCGGCATCACCAATACCGTAACGAACTTCGATTCCAACACGGTCGGTCACCAGAACGTGGCAAACGCAAAGCCAGATGGGTCCACCATCATGCTGGCCACCGGTGCCCTCAATATCCAGTGGATCACCGGCAACGCAGAGGTGAATCCGAAGACGGATCTTACGCTGATCGCGGCGCTCGATGACAACGGCTTCACCGCACTCTGTGCGCCGGTCAATGCACCATACAACACCTACGATGAGATGATCGAATATGCGAAGCAGAATCCGGGCAAGCTGAATGCCGGCATGCCGTCTTCTGGAACCAACACCTTCCAGTTCGGTAAGATTCAGCAGGCAGAAGATATCCAGCTGAACGCGGTAGAGGCTTCCGCTGAGTCCGATCGTCTCACCAACCTGGCGGTCGGCTTCATTGACCTTGGCTTCGTCGGTATCGGTAACGCACAGGAGTACGAGAAGGCCGGCAAGCTGAAGGTGCTCGGCACCATGGCAGGTGATGGTCTCACCATCGCAGACTATGATGCTTCGCTCGGTGATCAGTATAAGACCTTACAGGAGCAGGGCAATCAGGATCTCTTCTGGAACGTAAAGCACTATGTATACGGTCCGGCAGGTATGGATGCGGCGCAGGTTCAGAAGATCAATGCGGCCATGTCCGTGCTGGAGAGTGACGCTGACTGCAACGCAGGTCTTCGCTCGGTCGGCCACATCCCTGAGTGGCACAATGTAGAGGATTCCATCGCGATCCGTGACGCAGAGTATGCGGCAGATGTAGAGGTCGCTGAGTTCCTCGGCAAGAAGGTTAACGATTAATTACTTCATAATGAAACTTTTCCATCCGGTCCGGTCACGTCTTCAGGATCCGGCGCTGTGAAAGAAACATCCAGCCGGGGCAGAACATCGCTTCGGCTGAATCGCTCAATATAAAGGGGTTATCATGAAATGTAAAAGAAATACGATCACCGGTATCGTGGGTATCATCGCGGTGATCCTCTGCTTTATCATCATGCAGTCCATGCGGCAGGGACCGAACCTGATCGAGCCGGGACCTAGATTGATGCCGACCGTCGGCCTCCTCCTGATCCTCGTGAGTTCCATCATGCTTCTCATGAATGGTCTCCGCGATAAAAAAGAAGAAAAGCCGTACTTCCCGGAGGGTGGTGTGAAGAAGCTGGTGTTTGCCTATGCACTGCTGTGCGTCTATGGCATCCTGCTGGCACTGTTCGGTTTTTTCATCACCACTCCGTTCGCCATGTTTGCCTTCGTCAACATGCTGAAGGAGGATGAGAAGGTCACCTGGTGGCAGGCTGTGCTGATCAGTATCGTGGTCACGGCGTTCCTGTATGGTATGTTTGTCATCGGTTTCCAGATCAAGCTTCCATCCGGAATTTTATTTAACTAAGGAGGAGAAGAGCGTATGTCATTTTATCTTGCCGGGCTTGCAACCTGTCTGCAGCCACTGAATCTGCTCCTGATTACAGCTGTCGTCATCGTCGGTATCATCTTCGGTGCGATTCCGGGTCTCAGTGCGACCCTCGGTATCTCCCTGCTTCTTCCGGTGACCTTCGGTCTTTCGACCACCACCTCCTTCATCGTGCTGCTCGCGATGTGGATCGGCGGTGTATCCGGAACCTTCATTTCTGCGGTCCTCATCGGTATTCCGGGCTCCAGCTCGTCGATCGCCACCTGCTTCGACGGCTACCCGATGACCCTGAAGGGAAAGGCGTCCCGCGCGCTGGCCATCGGTATGACGGCCTCCTTCATTGGCACCGTCGCATCGGTGCTCATCGCGACTGTCGTGGCGCCGCTGATCGCAGACCTCGCGCTGATGCTCGGACCGTGGGAGTACTTCTCCCTCTGCTTCTGTGCGATCACCCTGGTAGCGGCACTGTCGAAGGGCAATATCTGGAAGGGCATCATGGCCGCTGGTATCGGTCTCTTCCTCGGCTGCGTCGGTCTCGATCCGATCACCGGTGTGGCGCGTTATACCTTCGGTAATCACTACCTGGATTCCGGTCTCTCCACCGTCTGTCAGATGCTCGGTATGTTCGCACTCTGCCGTATCATCCTCGACTATGCGAAGGGACAGGGCAAGCTCCCGGAGGTGAAGAAGTCGGATCTTCACGGCTTCGGCATCACGATGAAGGATATCGTGACGCATATCCCGACCATCCTTCGTTCCTTCTTCATCGGTCTCTGGATCGGCTTCCTGCCGGGCATGGGCTCCGGTATCTCGAACATGGTGGCCTACGGCCAGGCACAGCAGGCCAGCAAGCATCCGGAGGAGTTCGGTCAGGGCTGTGACGATGGTGTCTGGGCCTCCGAGGTGTCGAATAACGCTTCCCTCGGTGGTGCGATGATTCCGATGATGTCCCTCGGTATCCCGGGTGACGGTATCACCGCGATGCTCATCGCCGGCCTCACGATCCACGGCCTCCAGGCAGGTCCGCTCTTCATGACACAGCAGCCGGATCTCTGCTATCTGATGTTCGCCTGCGTGCTCGTCAGTGCGATCGTAACCTTCATCCTCGAGATCGTCTTTAAGAGATATCTTCCGCTGATTCTTCGGATTCCATACCACTTCCTGTACAGCGTGATTCTGACGATCTGCTATATCGGCGCGTTCGGTGTGTCGAACACCGAGTTCAACATCCTCATCATGCTGCTCTGGTGCTTCCTCGCCATCTTTCTGGACATGGCCGGCATCTCCCTGAGCCCGCTGGTACTGGCGTTCATCCTTTCCGATGACCTCGAGGGTTACTTCCGTAAGGGCGTCAGCTTCGCACATGGAAGCTACCTTCCGTTCGTGACGAGACCGCTCTCCCTCATCTTCCTGCTCCTTGCGGTATTCTCGGTTGCATGGCCGTATATCGCAGAGGCACTGAAGAAGAAAAAGGCTGCAAAGGTCGCAGCCGGCGAATCTTCTGTCAACACAGAAGATGTCAATGATGATTAATCGCTGAAATTTAGGTAGACCCTGTGACGTTTCGCCACAGGGTCTTTTCGCCGCTTCATGCATGCGATGCTAAGCGGTGCACGAAAGGAAGGTGAAAATGCCAGATGATGTAAAAGAACTGCCGGATATTTCCCGAATATATCCGACGCTTCCGTCTATCTTACGGAAGTATGAGCGCTATGGCCGAAAAGATTATTTTCGTGGGCAGCGTGCAGAGGAACTCAGGGCATGGCAGATGCGGAGTCGAGAGACACTGCGAAATCTGCTCGGCCTGGAGAAGATGGACAGCTGCGCACTCGAGCCGGAAATCGATGAAGTGGTGTTTCTGTCTCCGAAGCGTGCCGATGGCCGGGATGAGGCACAGGCCGAACGTACGGAGGCTTCCGTGCGAATAGAAAATGAGAAGGCAGGGGCACAACACGATGCGATTTTACGCTATCATGTCCTCCTGCGCACAGAGCCAGATATAACACTGTCGGCGTATCTGCTTGTGCCGACATCCGCCGGTGCCG
>ULTU01003566.1_pt1 | contig 25964 bp, 41 predicted proteins | sample 1957861 | NCBI WGS metagenome assembly ULTU01 (sample SAMEA4835742, study PRJEB28245) | human gut metagenome | biome: gut microbiome; material: fecal sample | place: Denmark | collected 2008
AAGTTGAAAAATTAAGTTAAATTTAGTATATATAAAAAAAAATAGGAGGTAGTGTTATGTCTTCAAAATATAATTCTGGGTTAACCCCAAATGAACCGGCATGCCCAAGCAATATCAAATTTCACAATGACCGAAAAGAAATATTTGACGATATATATAACATGCTAGATGTGGATAATGCCGATAATAATAGGATTTTAAAAACACTGCAAAAGAAATGGGGAATAAGTAAAAAGCATGCCAGGGTGCTACTTAATGATGCCATGTCGGAGTCTGGGTACCACCAGTATTTTGGATCTGATGCCACAATTATTCTAAATGCTTTTAAAGAGGTAGTTAAACAAACAGGTTGTAGTATGGAAACCGCCTGGTCTTTTTATACCAGTCTTAAACATACAACAATAAAAGATTATACAATTGGTAGACAGCAAATACCTGTTCCCTTACAAAATAACTTCTATGATTATATGAATATCAAACTTACCGATGGTCAATTGGTGCAGAAAAATCTTATACCTTCTAAACCATATGAACCGTGTGAGAATTGTATACATAAAGGTACAGGAAATTGTGCCATATGTCTAGTAACCCAATATAAGTTAAAACAAAAATTGAATATGTGTAGAACCACATTAAATCCCAATGATAACCAAAATGATAAACAGGTAGATAATATTAAGAATTACGCTGAGTTTGATGCCTTAGTGACTGAAAATTTATATCTTAGACAAAAATTAGAAGAGGCAGTAGAACATAGTAAATCTAAAAAAGTTACTGTGGGTTATCTACCTAAGTTTGTGGGCATACCCATTAATGGGAACAGTTATAGGGTAATACAAAAACAGGGTATTAGACAATTTATAACGGATAGCATAAAAATTGAATATCGACCAGTGGTTAAATCAGATAGGGATTGTATGGGAAGAACAGTTTTTGAAACATTTAAGGAAGCCGAAGAAACTCTAGAACGGTATCGTAATACTGGTAAGTGGAAATTGAGGTAATCACATGAGAGTTTTTCTTGGGGGTACTTGTACTGGTCATAATTGGCGGGAACAAATAATACCAAAATTGCATTGCGATTATTTTAATCCACTAGTCGAAAATTGGACGGAAGAATGTAGGTTAATAGAAGAAAAAGAGAAAAAAATATGTGATTATCACCTTTATGTTATTAACGGGTTTATGACTGGTGTTTATAGTATTGCAGAAATTGTAGATGATGCACATACCATGGATAAAAGTAAACTTGTTGTGGTATTTTATTATGATTCGTTCGTTTCAAAAAAGAAGAGACATACGAATAAGAAACTTGTTCATTCATTAATGGCAACCGAAAAACTTCTAAATAAACTTGGTGTACATGTTTATCACCAGGTATCTGATGCCATATGTTATATTAATTCTAAAGTTTAAATACTGGACATTCCTTAAAATATATGCTATAATATTACTGAAGAAAAGGAAAGGTAGTACAAAAGAATGTCAAAGAGGTATACACTTAATAAGAAAAAGTTTTTCAGAGCCATATTTACTATTATATTAGCACTTTTCCTTTTGTATTTGTTAATATGTTATGTGGATATAGCTGTAAGTAACCTTTCTGGGGGTAGCAAGGCAGAATGGAATCTGTTGCTTCATTTTATTTTAACTTTTTGTAAAGTAAATTGAAATTAATATATGGTTAATAAATCAGCTAAGAGGTGCAAAAAAATGAAAAATAGTAAACTGGTCATGGAACAGGCAGAAACAGCAAACCCATCATATGTTAAGAACATGGATAACCGGAAAATTGAGTTAGAACAAGCAATCGGAGAGTTTAAAAAGATGTTTGGAAATTCAGAACCCCAACCACATCTTTTCATTGCTTTCCAAAGTATGGTTAAAGAACTAAAACAAATTGAAAATTTCGGTACCGATGTGCCAAATGTATAATTCGGTAAAATAATATGGCAGAAGCTATAAATGAAGCATTCGTATGTGGGTTTAAATATGCCTTACAATTACAGAAGGTTTGCGATATTAATAAAGCAAAAATATTATATCCTACCATAGCAAATGATGAAGAAGTTGTATGTTTAAATGCCATTGTACTAATGAATTCACGAGGGGATCTTAGTTATTATAATAAGGACCACCTTCCAATAATTTATCCAAACCAAAATGGGTTACCTTTTGAGGATAATAAAACATAGCAACATATGAAATTTATGGAATTGTAACAACGTAGTATAAGATTTTCTAATGTAAAGTTTAGAAAATCTTTTTTAATATCTATTGTATTGTTATAAACATATACTATAATATTTATAATAAGAGAGGGGGATTATAAATTGAGTAGCAAAATTAAGTGGAAACCCATTAAGTATCTGACGGAAAAACAGATTGTTCAATTTTTGAATAAGGTGCACGGCTCAAACGTGGAATTGCATATACAGGACATTGAATACAATGAAATTTTAGATAGGGTTGAAGTAAGGGTTTGTTATCTGTGTGATACTACGAATTATGATGGGTCTATAATAAAATCTAGATTTGAGGAGTGTTTGTTCTTTACATCAGATGAAGTTAAAGGTAGTGATGGACTTAATTTTACAAAGGAATGGCAAGATTTTTCCATTCAAAATTATTTCCACCCAATTTATAAAAATAAACATATGATTTCTTTGATTGAAAAAATTGATCAGAGAGCGTTTATAAGGGGTTACGTGGATGGTTATAAAGAGGGGATGTTTGGATTCAAGGTATAAGTACCATTGACAATCGTTATTGTCATTCTTATATGCTATAGACTGGATTATTAGATGGTGCCATCCTATAATATACATATAAATAAATATGTTATTAGGGGGTTGTTACAAATGCCGATAAAACTAATTGAAAATATGTGTACAAAAGAAACAAAAAAGACCACAAATACGCAAAAACCCAAGAAATTAAAAGAATCATACGATTATAGGGATTTTGACATTAGACAGGCAGATGAAGTGCTTGAGGGCATGATGGGTAATGCTTCAGATGAATATATAGATAAAACAATTAAGATATTTAATTTTATTAGACACCAATTTAAGGTTCCAAGAATTGATGATTTATTTTATGTTCGTGTATCAGATGAACTGAGTTGGTATCTTGAGGATCTTTCTGAAGTAAAGAACCAGAAATCTTTTAACGGTAGTGACTGGGTTCAAATTTTTGATTTGGAAACCGGAGATTTTGGAACTATAACATTTGCAAGAGAAAGGTCCGGGGATGGTTATATCGAACCCTTTTATTTTAAATCTGCGCAGGATGTTGAGAACGCTGTAAAGTGGGTAAATAAACAACAAGAAAGATACGAGAACAATTAATCAATTTTCTTTACAAATTGCCCATGAATTGGGCAATTTTTTTTTGATTTCATATTGTAATTTCAATAAACATATGCTATAATAATATCATAAAGTTTAAGGGGAATTGAAATATGAAGTTTATTAAAAAATTGCTATGTGATTTCTATAAAATATTTATCTTAAAGGATGATAGATACATTGGATATACACCCGGTAATTTTCTATGTGATAGGTTTATACATTCTTTTATGTTAAGATACCCACGAAAACACTTATCTGAAGAGACAATTCAACGGGTTGACGATGTTGGGACCGTTATGGGTTTTAATGATGACCATCTTGTAAAATACCTTTGTTTAAATATTATTGATAGGGGGGCATATTTATTTGTAATTGAGGATGTTTATGAAAAGGTTCATAAGGCCTTCGGATATGAATGTTCTTCTTTTACATTATACTTTAAAAGCAAAAGTTATATTAAATGGGCACTATGTAAAAAAGACAGCACCAAATGCTGGATGTCTAAATATGTGAAAATACTTTCACCTATGGGAACTCTTGATACATGCCCATACGATATACCAAATGACCTTAAAAGGGGTATAATTAATACTGGGGTATTACAATCTCTTTATAACGATATCAATATTTCCTTTGATGAACTTATAAAGACAATTATAATTAATAAGGAGCTGATATTAATCAGACCGGAACCAATTACAATAACTCAATGTCCCCTTAAAAATATTGATTTAAATAAACTCTTTGAGGAATTGAGGTAAATTCGATGCCATATATTTATAAAGAAATTATCTTAAAAGAACAGGAATTATTATCTTTACAAAAATATTCATTTTTAGGATTTGTAGGCGATTTTGCTCTATACCTCATGGAACATGCCGAGGATAAAAATCTTGATGATATATCTCATTTCCCGGTTAATGTGTGTTTAACAGGGCAACGAATGTCCGGACAAGATGTTCTTCAGCAGGTTTTAGCCCGTGGATATAAACAAATTGTCCCTCTTATAAAATCCCAACATAATAACCATGACGATATTGAGGATAAAGAAGAAATTAGTATTGTGGTTTATCGGGATTATGAATGTCATGGTATGATGGGTAGACTGTTTTATTCTATTGTTGTCGGGGTTACCAATACATTTGTTGATGGTAAAACTTTAACAAAAAGGGATTTGGAATCACAGGTTATTGATAAATACCCGTCCCTTGAGACATATAAAGACAATCCTATGGCTTTATTAAACCCATACATATATGTACAAGCTGTTAGTAGTGGCTTTAAACGATTGAATTTTTGGGTGCCATATAAGGAGTTGAATATCAGGAAGTTTAACAAATTTCCATATGAAGGACCAAATCAAACTAAAATTCAATTAGGTAACCCAGTTATGGGGGTTAGCGAACAATTATTTGACGATTTGGTAAAATTTCAATATGAAAGAAATTAACTTGTATTTTCAAGTAACATATGCTATAATATTAAGGAAGGAAAAAGAAAGAGGTGTATGTTATGAGTGAACAGATTACAAAATTTAGGGGTGTAAATAGCTTTCTTTCAAACTTCTATTATAGTCCAGTTTACTATAATGGTATTAGATTTTCAACAGTGGAACATGCTTTTCAAGCTGCAAAATCAAATGATGTAAAAACTCAAAAACTTTTTGCAATTATACCAACACCTGAGGAAGCAAAAAAGTTTGGTAAAACAGTTCAGTTGAGGGAAGATTGGGAAACTGTTAAAGTTCCAATTATGAAAGATTTGTTGAAGCAGAAATTTTCTAAATCACCTTTGAAAGAGATGCTTATGAACACCAATGGCATTGAGCTGATTGAGGGTAATACCCATGGTGATGTATATTGGGGGGTTGTAAATGGAAAGGGAAAAAATACCCTTGGTAAACTTCTAATGGAAGTAAGGAGTGAATTAAAATGATTTTAATTGAATCAAAGCAAGTAGGAAATCTCTCATATTACGTTTCAAATATTAATACTCTTGTTCAAATTATTGAACAGGGTGAAATTTGGACAAGCAAAAGCAAAGAATATAACAGTAGATTAAAAAAGAAAATGAATTTCGTATCCACAAGTAGGGATATGTTTGCTGCCCCTAAAAGAAATAATAATAGATGGAAATACGGTATTATAATTGATGGGGATTCTCTTTCGAATAGGTATAGTATAGAACCATTCAGCTTTGCAGGAAATGCCTTACAATATTCTACTTCCTCCTTTAGAGTTAAAGAATTGAGGGCATATGATAATGGGGTTTATAAACTTTCAATGGTAAATTGGCCCACGATACAAATTTCAAAAAATGTATTTGATAATATAAGAAATGCAATTGAGAATATGCCTGAAGAGATGAAACAGAAAAAGAAGTTGCAAGTAATAGATGGTGGCAAAAGGGTTGTTGGTGGTACCAAATTGCTAAAAAAGTACCTATTTAATGTACCGTCAGGTGGAATTATGTTGACCCCAGATATATTAAAGGGCATTAGTTCCGAATTTACAAAGAGTTCAAATATAAATGAAATGGAAGAACGAATATGGTCCGATACCGATTCGATTAATATAAATGGTTGTATTTTAGGGGTATCAATACCTAAACAAGATGTGATTTTGATGCATGATGGATCTAAAGAACTTACTGAGGATCTAAAACTTCTAAGGGATACGATATATAATAATAAATTGAAAATTTTTACATATTAACTTGTATTTTCACATAACATATGCTATAATATTAAGGAAGAAAAGGAAAGGATATTTGGGGTACATGGAAAAAATCTACAGGGTAGTAAAAGGAAACGAATTCATTGATTGTAATGAACTGATTTTCTTTGATGACAAGGGAAATGTCGTTACATCCAGGGGAAATAAAAAACCGGTTGATCCTTGTTTCAAGGGGTTGGAAATAGAAGAAGTCCAGGGGTACCAAATTGAAAGGAACTCAAATAGTACCAGAATTATTCTTGCCCCACAAGGTCCTGGAAGGATATTAAAAGACAATCTTAACATTCTTCCAAGATTTCGTTTCAAAAGATTGATTCTCCATGATGATGTTGCCGGACAAGATTTCGATGTTCGCACCCATGACCATTACCTTATCTTTTTCAATCAAGTTGGGGCATGTGCCTTAGAATTTATTGGGGAAGATTATAAATGGGATGGGGATCGGTTAGCATTTAGGTTTTATCCCACAGAAGAATATGAAAAGACCTGGAGTCTTTTGGCAGTGGATTAAGAGAAGGTTCTTGAATTAACTGTGATATGCCCATATAATGGATTTAAACAATACAAAAGATGGTTGGGGGAACATATGGAAAGTCTTACTTATGGTAAAGTTACCATAGAAGATATTAGACATATCATTGAATCCAGACTTCAAAGTACATATTATGATTCCGTCGAAATTACCGTAGGAACAGATAGCCAATCGTTTTCAGACCATACAAAGATAGTGGATGTGATTGCTGTAAGACTTGGTAATAACGGCGGATTTTTCTTCTATGAGACAGAATGTGTAAATCTTATAAAAAATCTACATCAAAAAATTTCATGGGAAACATCCAAAAGCATTAATCTGGCGACAACATTATTTGAAGAATTACAAAAATCAAACTCCGAAATTATAAGGAACACCCCAATCAAGGTTCACATTGATATCGGGGTGAATGGCCCAACAAATAAATTAATAAATGAAATAGTTGGATGGGTTAGTTCTGCCGGATTTAGTTATGAAATAAAACCTCACTCATTTGCTGCCAGCACTATTGCAAATAGAATAAGTAAATAAATAGGAGTTACATGATATGGAACAAAGGATAATGGATAAAGAATATTTTGTAAAAAAGGTGCTGGAGGATAGACACGAAGCGAAAAAACAAAAAATTAGCAAACAAAAAAGATTAGATAGTGAGTATTTAAGTTACGTGAGTGAACGAAAAACAAAGAGAATAAAAAGACAAAGGAGCGGTCATTAAACATAATGAAGGATGTTATTACTCTTGATGGTGTTGTGATTAAAACATTTGCTGGTGCAAAATTTTTGGTGCAATTCCAAAATGGTCATGAATGTATATGTACGGCGAGTGGAAAAATGAGAAAAAATATGATTAAGATTATAAATGGGGACAAGGTACAAGTCGAATTTAGTCCATACGACTTGTGTAATGGTAGAATTATTTGGAGAGAGCATAATTCCGAAATGCAAATAAACACTATTTAAGTATGTTTTTTACTAATAATTTGGTATATATACATATAAGATATTGGGGGTATTCAATAAGCCATGACATTGAAAGATGAAGTACACGCTTATACAAAAACATCACTTGGAAAAAAGGAAACAAATGAATTTTTGAATGGCTGTGTGTCTGAGATAAAGGAATTTTTAACTGCTGATAAGGTATTAGGTTTATACTATACTTCATTCGGTAAGGGAACTCCATTCTATAATGTAATTAGAAATACGCTAAAAACTGGATTCAATGTAGAATCTTATTTTAAAACATTGGGTTATAACTGTAGTTCTTATGGGGATGATAAGGACATAATTATATATCATAAGGAACCCCCAAAATGTGATTTTAATAATGAAGAATATCTTCGATATATATATTCACATAAGGTCTTGGACAGAATTTATGCCAGTGCCTATGATGGAAAAACTAAGTGCAAAATTACTTATTATGACCCAGAAATACCAATTAGAAATAATAAGATGAGGGAATATATACAAATGCAGCTTATTGAAGATGGATTTGATATAGTATTTGAGAATCATCAATCATCAATAAAAAATCACAAATTAATCATTTCTTGGTAATAAATCCAGAAAAATTAAACAGAAAGGAGATAAAATAATGCAGAATAATAAAATGGGTGTATTCTTTGTACGGGCTAATGGTACCAATATGGGTTCTATTATCCTTGCTGAGGACAGAAATGATGCACGAAAATTCTACTCTAAACATAAGGGTTGTACAGTAAAGTATTTTGATACAAGATGTATGAAATTGTTTGATGCAGAATTTGGTCCTGAATTCGCTTCTGATTCCCCAAAAGTTCTAAAAGACCATGTGAGCATGGTATAACCAAATTGAGAAAAAATAATGTTCCCAAATATTCTAATCATATGGGAACATTATTTTCAGAAAGGAAAAAAGAGGATGGCAAATACAAAAATTTCCCGGTGTGAGCAGGAAACAATAATTTGTTTTAATCAAGCGGATAAGACAGCATGTATAAGTACATTTAAAAGTAATTGGATTACTAAGCTAAAAACTTTTGCAGAGGATTATCCGGATCTTGTAACCCTGAACAGAGAAGACCCCTATGGATGTTATACCTTTACGGTACCTAAAAAGTGTATATCATTACGTAGCCCAAAGAAACGCGAAATTTCGGAAGAACAAAAACAAGCTATGTCTGAAAGGGCAAAAACAATGTTTTCTAAAAATTCTTCAATTGATAACTGTGAAGAATATGAAGAAGACCTTGAAGATGAACTTGAAGATGAAGAAGATTCTGAAGATATAGAGGATTAAAGGTACTCAATGTCCAAAATTATTAGTGTAGATTTTTTAAATAAACGGGTTATTGGGGAAATCCCGATTACTGATAATATTGATATAAAAAATGAACCCCTAAAATGTGAGGGACCAGAATGTAAAACAAGGGATACAGATAGTAAAAATTTTTTGGATACCCAAATTATACGAAATTTCCCGGAAGATTATTTCAGTTTAAAAAACTATATGGATTTAGACGAGGATTTGGATGATGATTTTGATCTTTCCTATAGTCATAATAAGTATGGTAAATATTATCTAACAAGGGGAATTGAAACCGATAAGGATGGACGATTAGTTCTGGGTGGAATTACATACCCAACTGAATTTAGCACCCGAGAAGAATTCATTGAAATACAAGAAAAATCAAAGTATATATCAACATGTTTAAAGGATGCTTCTTCTTTAGGATATATACTAAATGCGCCAGATGTAATAATTCTTATTTATTGTATGTTGACCCCAGTTTTAGGGTTAGTTATGAATAAAACCAACCATAATATTGAAACATTATATGGTATGGTTGGCGCCCAAACACAAATACTACATATGGCGGGTTTGATACCTACAGACCCCCAAAAAGAGAAAAACCCTGAAAAAGATGATGGGAATGGTAAGGAATAATAAAGTTCCTTGATTTTTAGTATTATATTATTTAGAATTATAAGTAGAGGGATGGTGGTCCTTCTACTTATTTCATAATTGCCACCATTACGGGGCATGGTGGGCCTCCTCATTCATATAGGGCACCAGCATGAAATGGTTGGTGCCCACAGTTTTATAATAAATCGGAGGATAAGTATATGCCATTTTTTCTTGGGGAAAGAAAAATATTAGGTTTAAACATAGACCAGAACAATTACATTGTTAAAGAAACCAGGTATAAGAATCCTGACCAATTATTAAGGGATTTCCCAGAAGGTAATGAATTCGCTTATATGGTTGGTGAGGAAGGTTCATATTCCGTTTTTGTTTGGAGTAATGAACAACATCTTTGGATGGATGTGGGTAATTATGGACCAATTGGGGATTCATTGGTAGGACCCAGAGGATTCAAAGGTGTCGGTATAGATTTTAGAACCAGTACAGATTCAGATGGCAATATCTGTCTTGAATGGAAACCAACAGATGCCGATCCCGATGAACCTTATAATTTAATTGCAAACATTATGGAGGGGGACCGCCAAAGTAATGAAACAGAGCGTATTAACAACGAAAATGCAAGAATAGAACAAGAGCTTATACGACAACAGAATGAATCGACTAGAAATAATGAAGAAACCCAGCGCCAATTAAATGAGCAGCAAAGAATTGAGGCAGAAAACAACAGGTTAAATAAAGAGACCGAAAGGGAAATAGCAGAACAATCTAGAATTTCAAATGAGGACCTTAGGGTTCAAACTGCTAACGACTTTCAGAGCTTTATTGTAAATAGAGAATTTGTTTATGGGGAAGAAGGCCCTATAACTACCAGAGATTATAATAAATATAATATCGTATGGAACTTACAGACAAATAGGATATATGAATGTATTAAAGCCAATCCACCAATTGGTACCTCTTTGTTAGACACTACTTATTTTAGATTTATATTAGAATCTGGTAGCGCCGTAGAGTCCTTAGTAACTGTGAGTTTTTCTAATAGGGATTCTTACAATTCATTAATTCAATCTGATAACTCTACTAGAAACGGTTTATATTTAGTATATGAAAATTAAGGAGTTATTATAATAATGTCAACACCAAGATTTTTTGTTAAAATGATAGATCCCGACGATTTCACAAAAGAAAAAGTAGTGTGGGGAAATCCATGTACTGGTAAAGAACCCACAGATGAAACTGAAGCAGAATGTAAATTATGGGATGGATTAATTTACAGGTCAGACGAAGATGAGGAGTGGGGAGATTGTGGTGGTAAACAAAATATATATTTGAGTGAGAAGTCTGTAAAACTGGGTTTGGATGTCTGTGATGTTGGGGAATCTGATAAGGTAAAAACACGGGTGGCTTATTCCTCAAACAGAGGTAAATTATTGGAAGACCAGGTAATAGCCTTAGCTAATATTGTGGCAACTTTAACTACAACGGTATCTTTTAACACCGGGTATGTTAGTGGTGCCACATCAGCTGCGGCGAAGGCAGTGGCTGCCGCGGTGGAAGCCTTACAATAAACTATATTAGTCATATACATTTAAAATAAATAAGGAGAAAAATTTATTCATGTCTAGTATTTCTTATTTTACTGGATTACACGTACTAACCTCAGAGGACTTTAATAAAATAGCACATAAAGATCCTCAGGGATTATATATTATAGTGGATGCCCCAATTGCCCCACACAATTGGACACACTATAAAGACGGTAGAGACCCATTAACTGCCTCAGATATTGGGGCATTACCAGATGAGAGCCCGGTAGTTTTAAACTGTGAAAATTCACCGTTCGTTTTTCAAATGGATACAGAAAATACAATATTCGGTGAAAATGTTGAAGCTATTGCGTTTTACGATGGGGTAAATAGTAAATATGAAAACAGTAATAACCCAGTATTATTATTAGGTGGTAGCCAAGTTAACGCTAAAACGGTATCCCCAATAGTAAATGGTGTTTCAGGTTTACGCAATATAATTGTGGGTAACGTGGCACCAACTTCTACAATTGGAAATATTGGTGATGTATATATATTTAGTGGTAATTCTGTGTACGTAAAAAATAACGATAATACCTGGGTAAGGTGTGCAACAAATGTTTTAGATGGTACCTATATGCCTATAGCAGGTGGTACATTTACCGGTCCCGTAACTTATGCCGGAAGCGGTGGTTCCTTTAATGTAACGACTACAACAAAAAACCCAGGATATTTCTATGCAGGCACTGTGGCGCCCACAGCCACAAATAGATTAAATTATGATGGATACTTCTATGCCACCAGGGTATATAACGCTTATATGGCTGACTATGCCGAGGTTTATTCTATAGAATCCGGTTTTGAACCAGGTATGGTAGTGGTTATTGATCCATTGGATACAAATGAAGTATCTCTTTGTTATATGGAATGTGATGATAATGCCTTTGGTGTTATTTCAGATAATTATGCTTTCTGTATTGGAGGAGATCCAGATGATACGCACGCCCCAATAGCATTAGCCGGAAAAGTCCCGGTGTTGATTGATGGGGAATGTAAAAAGGGTGATTACCTTGTTACTTCTTCAAAAAAGGGACATGCCAAGGCTGTGAAACATTTAGATAACATTCCGAGAGGTTGTGTTATTGGTAGGGCATTAGAGAATAAAAAATCTGATAGGGATTCCGTATTATGCGCCATTTTCAGAATGTAAGGGGGGTTTATAATGCCTGACAGAAAAGTTATTGCCCAAGAGTTTGTTAATTTAAAAAATAGGGTTCGTAATGAAATGAAACGAAGAAATGGATATGGGTCAATGACTGCCTATGCTGGTTCTGAATATGAGTTTACAAATTCAGCAGTGGCAGATACCTTATTGAGATCAGAATATATGACTCAAAATCACATTCCTTTAAAAGCGGTATCTACTGCCCAATTACCAGAAAATATAAAAAACATTATAACGGAATCAGATATGGTTGCCATGGAGGCAAAAATTACTGCATATGAGGCACAACCTCGAAGTGCCCGCACTAATAATGATTGTGACGCATATTGTAGTGGAATGTGTGTAAGCCAATGTACCACCACTTGTTCTGGAGGTTGTCGTAGTGGATGTACCGGATGTTCCGGTGGATGTTCAGGTGGATGTTCTGGATGTGGTAGTGGGTGCTCCGGAGGGTGTAGTGCTGGTTGCGGAGGGTGCGATGGTAAAGGTTGTGGTGTAGCGTGTGCTTTTTGTACATGTAACCCTTCATGTAGTTCAACTTGTGGTACAGGTTGTGCTGATGGATGTCACCATAGTGTTAGCCGGGGTCCTAAACATACATACACGGGTCCAAAAACTTAGGGGGTGTAAAAAATGTTAATAACCGATGTAATTAAAACAGAAATTGACCTTTTTAACTTATTAATAGAGACACCTGATTCTTCTAAAGAATTTTTGATTTCTTATATAAAGCAACATTTTAAATCCTTTTTAAATGATACCGATCCTAACATAAGGGATTTAAATAGGGCAATAATATTTGGAATACTATTAAAAGGGCTTAGAATTAAGGTTATAGAATCAGATGATAGTGAAGAAGAATTAAATTATATATATAATAATATATTTGAACCAGATTATTTGCCATTTGAAATTTTCTATACCTTTCACCTTTTAGATTGTAAAAAAATGAGCATAATAGATTTCAATAAAGTATTATTAAAATACATAAAAACACTTGATAATACAGATAAAAATATGCTATCTAATACATGGGTTATATATACCTGTGTTAAAATAAACTACAACAGGTTAGAAAATACTGATGAAAAAAATGAGCTGGATTCACTAAGACAAATGTCTTTATTTATTAAAGAATTAGATAAAAATTCAGAATATGTAAATATATTAGATACATATATTTTAGAGGGAAAAGTGCCTAAGTACGTTATATAAAGGGGGTATAGACATTTTATGGATGTTGGATATAAACAAAATAAATTTAAAAATCTAATATCAGACCCACATAATTTACAATTACAACTAGAATTTATCAATCTACTATATAATATTAAATCACCGGATTCTAATTGTATAAGTTCATTCAATTCTGAATTACAAAAAACAGGTGAAATATTAGATTATGATATGTTCAATGGTATAATGGACCTATTAGATTCATCCATATTACAATATTATTCAGAATGTGCAGATAAGGGTTGTTTTAAAAACCAATTAAATAATATGTATATACAATTATTTGCTGGTTACCAAGAAATTCTCCCTTGGATAGTTTATTGGGATATAATAAACATAAGGTACCATGTAAAAAATGGATTAATAAATAATACAAATTTTAGGACATTATTAGATTCCATTTTATCTGATTATAATAAATATATAAATAACCTTGCCCCTATATATAAGCATTGTTTTTCTAAGTTTATATTGGAATTATATTTACTAATATATACGGATTATTTTAAAATTTATCAGGATTGGATAAACAGTGTCAAAATTAGTACAATAAGTGAGACCACAAAAGAATTTTTATCTTATAGTGCATACGAAATAAAATTTTTAAGGTTAGAAAGGAACTTATCAGATGGATTTTAATTGTAACCAAGGTATATCAGAGTATAAGATAGTGGATCTACAAGGGGACCCCACTTTATATTATCTACAAAGTGTTACTTGGGAAATAAAGGGTCTACAATTCTTAATAAATAGGTTTTTAGAGAAGCCAGAAACTGTTCAAAATAATACTAAATTAGAAGAATGGAAAGATGAGTTACAATTTAAAATTAAAGAGGAACAAATGATAATGCAGGAAATACTACGTGGTTCTTTAACTGAAGATGAGTATAATTCCAATAAACATTATCAAATACACGTAGATTATATTCTAGAAAGGGCAACCATATATGAGTGTAACATTTGTTTCTGATATAGATATTGAGAAATATTTTAAAGGTTTAGATATAAGATTTAATTCTAATGCGGATTTTGCAAGCTATTACGAGAAAATGTTTTTTAAAGGTTGTAAAAATATTACCTTTATTGTAACAAGAGATTGTAACTTAAGATGTACATATTGCTATGAAAAACATAAGGAAAATTATTCAATGAGTTTCGAAATTGCAAAAAAAGCAGTAGATTTTTTATTTGAGGAGGATGAACATCAATCAATAATTATAAATAATAAAGATGCCGATTGTGTAATTTTGGAATTTATCGGTGGGGAACCATTAATTGAAATAAAACTTATTGATAAAATTTTAGATTATTTTTTAGATAAGGCAATTAGTTTAAATCACCGCTGGGCAAGAAAATTTATGATATCCATGTCCTCAAATGGTGTATTATATTTTTCAAAGGATGTTCAGGATTTTCTTCATAAATATGAGGGAAAAGTTAGTCTGAATATTTCTATTGATGGAAATAAACAACTGCATGATAAATGTAGATTATTTCCAGATGGCAGACCTTCATATGACATTGCAATAGCTGCCGCGAAAGATTTAAAAGAAAGATTTGACCAAAAAGGTACTAAAATAACAATTTCCCCAGAAAATATAGACTACTTAAGTGATGCCTGTATTAGCTTAATTCAAGAATTAGAATGTGGTGTGTTACACGCCAACCCAGTATATGAAGAAGGATGGAAACCATATCATGCTAAAATATATTATGATCAGTTAAAGAAATTTGCTGATTATCTTATTTCAAATAAATTATGGAAAAAATTGTATACATCATTGTTTAAAATAGAATCTGTTTTTAAACATAACCCAAATAGAAATTCTAATTGGTGTGGTGGAAATGGAAAAATGTTAGCATTTGATGTTGATGGTAGAATTTATCCATGTTTAAGGTTTTCACCAGTATCCATGCCAAAACATTTAAGTGAAAATTGTGTTTTGGGTGATGTATGGCATGGTATTCATGGTAATGAAGAATTTTTTAATTCATTAAGAGAAATTACATGGGATTCCCAAAATCCAGAAAAATGTAAAAAATGTGGGGTTAGTAATGGGTGTGCTTGGTGTACAGCATATAATTATGAGAAGTTTGGAACCCCAAATAAAAGGGCAACATTTATTTGTGATTTGCAAAAGGCAGATTCCTTAGCTACCGTTTATTATTATAATACTATTTTAAAACAATTAAATTCTAATTATAGATTACCATTATTATTAGAATATGATGAATGTAAAGAATACATAAGTGAATCAGAATACCAAACTTTACAAGAATTGTTAACGTAAATCTAACTATTTAAATTACATAAGGATACACTATAATATACTAGAAAGGGGAATAACAATGGTAACAACCGAACAATTATTAAAACAAATAGACACATACTCACAAGATGTTCGTGAAATGTTAAGGGATAATCTTTATATAACCTGTTTTGAAGATAATGAAATAACAATAGTTTATGTAGACCTTCCGGGGTGTGATTATGATAAGCAAGTGGATATGGCATATCCTAAAATAATACAATTTATTAAATCTAATAAAGATGTCGTACAAAACATGATAAAGAAGAAACATCCGGAGCTACAGACATTGGATAATGTTGATGTTGATACACTTTGTGATATTGTATATGAAATAACAGAAAGTGATGAATTTGAAAAATTTATGCTAGATTTCTTTGAATATGATGAGGCTGTGGCCGAGTACGCACAAGAAGAATTGGATTACGATATTTACATACATGAGTATAGGCATACAACAGATTTTTATGATGTTAATGGAGAACCCTATATAAGACTTAATTCAAGATATGTGGATGAATATGATGAGGATTATTAATAAGGGGGTTTTATACCATGCTTAAATTAAAGATAATTGAGAATCATTGTAAAAATGGTAATAGAACATTATTAGAGGCTCCGATGGGAAATATGGAGGAAATTACACAATTCCAATATAATTTAGAAAAACTTGGTTATGTTGTATCTAAATTGGATGCCAATGAATTAATAATTGAACCAAAAGATCCGAAAAATGTGTTTACTATTATGGGGGAACCAAATAGTGAATATTTTATACGTGTAATAGGTTGTGATATTTCCCCGAAGTATTGGGATAAATTTGCAAAGTTGGCCCAAAATGCAAAAACCGCTTGTGAACTTGTAAATGATTTTATAAGTGATTTTAGAAAATAGTGAGGTATATTATGAAAATTAAAGATAAGAAAGATATTACAACCCCAAAGGGTGAAAAAGCGACCCGTATTTCCTTTACAGATGACAGTAATGGTAAATATTCTTGTTATGTATATGAAACTGGAAAAATACAGGTAACCACACTACACCCATATGATGATGCAGACTACCATTGGGCTTTAAGCAATAACGGGAAAGATTTTAAAATTATTCTTAATACGAAGGTTGTTGGTAATATTTCTGTTACAGGTGATATTGATAATAAACTCAATTTAGTTTCAAAGGAACTTGCGAAGAGAAATAAAGATATTAAACCAAGGATGATGTATGAAAGTGAATGTCTAAATGAAGACTGGAGAGATGGTAATTTTTCCGAGGCAGATATGAAACGGTATCTGGAAGGGATCAAACAAGATTTTGGTAGAATTATGTTTAGTCTTGAAAATATGATTCAAAAATATCCCCAGTATACCCCACAATTTAGAAATACCCTAAATGGATTTAGGGATTATATTGAATCTTTTATTGATGTGAAGTGAGGATAAATATTATGAATAAGACTTTTAAATATAAGGGTTTTGTATGTTACTGGAATAAGGAAGAAGAAAGGTATGAGCTGTACAGCAAGGAGGAGTGGGGTTATGGTAAAGGTTATAGAACCCCTGAATGGGATGCCGGTACCGTTGAAGAGTGTAAGGAATGGATTGATGGTTACTGGGAAGATGAGGACACCGAAATAAATGAGGCAGTAGCCTTTAAGCATGACCCTAATTGGAAGGGCAATGCAGAAGACTTTGACGAGGAGTTTGAAAATAAATATTTCCCCAAAATTGAACCTAAAAAAGTCTGGCAATACAATAATAAATATTTCTGCTTTGATGATGGAACTTTGTATATGATATATAAGAACGAAGATGAAATTAAAGCAGTGGGTGGTGTTAGAAAAGCTCCCTGGAGGGTTATGGACAGTATAGGTCTTTCAAAAGAAGATTGGGAGGAGAGTCCAGAATATTGGATGCAGCAATATGCAGATCAGATGGATGAGGAATCCGCTGCTTTGGTGGATAATTTTCTAAAATATGAGTTTAAAGAATCCCGTCAATTAAAAATAAATAGGTTGACAGAAAATGATGTCCCAATGGTAGGGGTTGAATGTCCCCCAACTGACGGTAAGGAAGATGTTTTAGATTCTATACTACGTCTTATTCAAGATGAAAGGGAAGCAATTAAAGGTTATCTATTGGCAGTAGATAGTGCCATGCCAATATTTAGTTATGAGAATGTACAAATTATAAATGAAATTATTGCCGATGAACAACAACATATAAAACTTCTATCAAAAATGTATGATAATTTAGCTCAGGAGAGATATAAAAATTTGGAACATGAAGATGTAGCTGATTTATTATATAAACCAGAAGATAGTGGGAAGTTGGAAATAATTGAGATGTAATTAAATTTAATACAAACAGTCCCAATTGATTAATATGCAATTGGGGCTGTTTTTGTGATATCATTGAAAATTTTCTTAATTCTAAATATAATGGAAGTATAGATAATACGAATTGGGGTGTTTATATATGTCCATAATATGGGAAGAGCAATTATTAATTGAAAATGAAAGTAATCAAAAATCTTTAATAAATAAAATTTTGAATAAACTTGATTTAGAAAGTTTTAAAAAGTTTGCTCTACCTACTTATGAATCAGAAACATTTTCAGACATACAACTTAAAGTGAAACAATTTGTACCAATCGAAGAATATATGGACATGTTCTGTGATTGGGCATATGGTGTTCTCTTCGAGGATTTACCCCAGGAATTAAAACATCAGCTTAATAAAGGGGAAGATGTAATCCAACAGTTATTTAATTATTATATCCAAACGGAAGAGCATAAAGATTATCTACAGGATTTAATGAAGGACCCATCGGTAATGGATCAGATTTCTGAAATGTCAAAAGATGCAGAACAGGAATATAATGAGGAGAATAATAAATATGAAAAATAATATAATTGTAAATGATAGATTATTAGACCCCGAAAAAAATAAGAAATTAACAGAACAGGCGAATAGCATTCGTAGATTTAGAGGGGGTAATGTGAATGACAAAAAAGAAAAGGAAGAAAGAGACCAGCAAAATATTATTAACTAGTACCTTAGTGGTGTGTTTTCTTTTTTTATTGGCAATTGTTATTGCTTGGATAATTTGTGATAAGTCGGAAGCGGCTGCATTAGCAGCAATTTTTGCAATGCCAATAACGGCGGCAATCATATGGTATTATAATAAGGCAAAAGCCGAAAATCTACTAAAAATTAGAAAGTCATTACTTGAGGATCCTCTTATTAGTAAGGAGGATAAGAAACAAATCGTTACCGAATCCAATAAAGATTTTATTTCTTATATTGATCAAAGAGTAGTTAATCTACATAATAACACTGATACAAACAATATTGAATAATAGGGGGTAATAATATTATGGAAATTAATATTAACTGGACTGAGGTGATTTGTAATTTATTATGGGTAATAATTGTTATGGTATTAATACCCATTACAAAGAAGGGTTTAAATTATATACTTCCAATAATTGTTAATTTTATAAAGAATAAAATATCTTCTAATAATTGGAATGTTATAGTTAGCATGCTTCAGGATCTTATTACAAGTGCAGAAATTAACATTATTGGAGACAAGGTTGGACCACAAAGAAAAGAATATATTTTAAACCTATTAACTGAAAAGGGTTTAGTTAACGAGGATAATAAAGAGATTGTTTCAAATTTAATTGATGGTCTATGCGTACAACTTACAGAACAAGGTTTAATTAACACAGAACAGTGGAAACAGTGGTTAGAGGATCAAAAGGAGAAGTAATTATGAATTATCCAGGCACAGTGTTAAAAAAGGGTATTACAAATTTTGGGGATGAATGTCTGTATATTAAACAATGTTTATATTCCTTGGGTTACCTTTCCAGTAAACCTAAAAAGAAAAATTTTGGGTCAGATACCGAAAGAGCTGTAAAAAAATTCCAAAAGGACCACGAGGATAATAATGGTAGACCCCTCGACGTGGATGGCAAAATTGGGGAATTGACATGGGGGGCAATTATTCGTGAATATGAGAAATTGAATAATGCCACACAAACCCCAAGTAATAATTCAATATTAAAACCATCCGATTTTCCTTATGTAACTATGTCAAATCTTACCGCTATCGAACATGATTTAAAGGGTTTGGATGCTAAAAGAGTGGAATTTGTGAAATTTATTTTAAAATATGCCAGGGATATTGATTATAATAAGGATGTAAAACCATCTGCCCTTTATATTTTTGGTGCAAACTTAGTAGATTCGAGATTAAATATTCAGCTGGCAAGTGAAGATGGATTCCTTGAAGCAAAATATAATAGAAACCCACAATATTTTAACGGCGGAAGATATGAGTGGATGAAATCCTGGATAAAAAAAGATCCAAAACTCGTAGCATCTGACTGTTCCGGTATGGTGGTCGGATTCTTAAGATTATATGGTTATACAAAATCAACATTTGATACCACGGCGAATGGTTTATGTGGTTCTGGGTATTCTTACGCCACAACAAGATCTAAATTAGTGCCGGGTGATTTTGTTGGTTTTAGTGGTCATATAGGTGTTTATGTTGGTGGCGGATTCGTTGTTGAATTTGCTGGTGGAGCATATGGTTGCCAGCTTACTAGACTAACCAACAGAAAATTAAGGAATTTAATGAATAATACTATTGCGTCAGGTAAACCCTGGACAAAATTTAGAACACCAAAATGGTTTAAATAATTTAATTCGTTGTTATAAGGCCGGTATTTTTATGCTGGCCTTATACCCGGAAAGATGTAGGGACTGAAATAATGTTGGATGATATCACAAAAGTTTATATGGAGGCTGGTTTAACTGGGTTACTGATCTGTCTAGCCCTGACAGGTTTAGTTTTATTTATAAAATATCTTATTAAAAAATCTAAAGCGGATGCACAAGGAAAAGAAAATGCGATTAGAGACAAATATAAAAAAGAATTACAGGCGAAAGATGATGAAATAATAAGATTAAATCACAAAATTGAGAAACAAAAGGTGCAGATTGAAACAATAAATTCCTTGATGCAAAATAATTTTGAGAAATTAATGACATTAAGTGTAGATGGTGTTAGGGAATTAATTAAGGCATCATTTGAGGAAATGGACAATAAACATGCAGCGGAAAGACAATTATTAGGTGATCAATTTAAAAATAATCAAGTGCATAAAATTCTTAACACCTTATTAATAAATATAGATGCTGATAGGGTTTCTGTATTTGAATACCACAATGGTGGTTTAAATATGAAGGGAACAAATTTTCAAAAATTAAGTTGCACCAATCAGGTTGTGAAAAACGGTATATCCCCAACCCAAACAAATTTCCAAAATTTATTCCAATCCACATTTCAATTTATAGTAACCGAATTACAACAAAAGAAAGAATGTTTTATACCTAATATAGAGGATATCAAAAGTGAACATTACTATACATATAGACAGTTATGTTCAACTGGAATTAAATCAGCATATTACGTATGCTTGAAAGATCATGATATTATTATTGGATTTTTAGAAGTTTGTTATATTACAGCATTTAAATATTATGATGATACCGAAATTAGAGAAATATTAAAAAATTATGAGAATCAACTTGAGGAGTTAATGTAAAATGGGGACACCCTACTATACAAATATTAACGGAATTATATATAAAGATTATTCTTCTATTGATATGGGGTTACAAAAGGATAATGATTATAATGCTGAACATTATTTAGTTTTTGATTCAGAAGAATTTATAAATAGTTTAGAATTTAGTGAATACGTTAAAAATATAATAAAAAAATTTTATATAGATAGGGATTGTCCATCATTTAAGATCCAATCACATATGACTGAAAATTCATTCGATATTTTTAGGTTTGAATTTGGAAATATCTTGTTAACCTTGAAAATACCACCGAAATCGGATATACTTAATATAAGTAGAGAAAGGTTATTTTACTCTATATCTATTAATAATAGACCATTTGATGTTGAACAATGCTTGACAAACTTTGAACAGTTACGGTCTACATTAAGAGGAATAATATAATGGAAACATTGAATATTGATGAATTATTGGATGCAGTAAATGATAAAATAACACAGATACATCCAGAATTTAACGCAATAAAAATAAATGATACTACAATACGTATTTATTTAAATAAAAAATCAATACTTACACTTGATTTTGTACCATCTGAAAAGGATGATTATTTTGTTATTAGTACTGATTATATGGGTTTAAAAGATGTGATTGATTTTGATCCAGATGATAATACATTATTGTTATCAAAAATTACTGATTCGTTAATGAGTCTTAATTTAACTGAAAAGGAGATTATAGTTATATGAAACTCAAACAATTAAAGGAAGATGCTTTCTCTGATGAACTTTTACTTGATATAGATTTTAGTGAATTTGATAAAGTGATTGGGTTCCAAGCATCCAAAGATGAGGATGAAAAAGAAATTAATGATACTGATTCTGGCGTAGTTGTTGACTTTGAAGATATTGACGATGATCCAATGTATGATGACATCGAAGATATTCAGGAAGAGAACACTCAGGAAGAAGAAACACAAAACAAAGAACCTGAAGAGAATACACATATGAATGAGGACACCCCAGAAGAGTCTGAAGTTGAAACAGAGGATATTACTAATGAATCCGCTGAATGTGCAAAAAAGAATGATGGAAAATATAAATCTCTTGCAGAAGTTTATGAGATTAGGAAGAATTTTAAAACAAACAAATTAGTTGAATCCATTCTTTGTGATTCCGTAGTTGATTGTGTATATGATGCCCTTATTAGTACTTTAAGTTCACACGGCATTACAAAAGCAAATGCAATTGTAATTCTTGGACTTATGCTGGATAGAATGTTAAAAGCAGATGATTCAGAAGTAGCCAGACCTGATTTCCTAAAAGAGGTTCTTGGGGATTTGATTGATGGAGATAAAGAAATAACAGATATAGTTCATGATGCAGTTCAAAACGCTTTGACAGCAGAACCACCAGCAAAACAAATTTGCACTGATCCAGAACTTGTTAAGATCCAATCAAATGGGGAAGAAAATGTTATTGAAGTAAAGAATGAGGAAGAGGAGTAATTAAATGAGTTCTTCAGATAATGGTTCTATTACCACAATAGATACTATTCTACAAGTTAATAGTAAATCTTCAGCCGGTAGGGGAACACCTTATTCCCCTACCCCAAATTTTATAAAGACCATTACAAATAGATATCGTAGTGAATCTAATATTATTAATGTAGTTGAAGATTTTGGTTATGGTTCTATTTCTGATGTTTTCGATATTGAGGGAAATGATTCTATTCTAAATTCAAGAATAAATGAATTTAGAACCATGTCCAGAGATAGATACAGCTTTTATTCACAATTGGAAGAAATGTCTCAGGACCCAATTATATCCTCTGTACTTGATTTATATGCAGAGGACAGCACCCAAAGGGATACCAGTGGTACAATCGCATGGATTCAAGGGGAAGATACAAAAGAACAAAGTATTATTCAATCCATATTTGACAAATTAGACATTGAATCTAAGTTATGGCAGATAAGTAGACTCTTAGCCTTATATGGGGATGTTTATATTGAACTATTCTATGATGATACTATAGATAATCCAGAAGTTACGTTACTTGAAAATAAATTAAATAAAAAAGTTGATTACACAACAAACTTATTGGAGGTTGAAAAACTTGTTCATAAAAAATCCGATGGGTTTGTTCTAGATAGATTTGAAATTGTAAGGGATATTGAACATATGTTTGATTTAACGGTTCAAGGTAAAACGGTGGCATATGCCCGGGTAATTGAACCGGATACTCAAAATAGAATTTGTGGTTACACCCCTGGTGGAAATGGTAAAACTGGTTATTATACTGTTAAAAATTCAAATGATGTCAGGTACTACCCACCAGATAAATTTGTTCATTTTTACATTGAAAATTCAACAAGTAGAAATTGTGAAATGTATGTAGTAGATCTTGGAAATGGTAAACAATTTAGATTTAACATTAAACAAGGAAGATCCATGATACAGGATGTCTTTTCTACTAATAAAGATTTACAGTTACTTGAATACTCAATAATGTTGAATCGTGTTTCACGTTCATCAGTATTAAGGGTGGCACAAGTTGAAGTTGGTAGTATGCCAAAATCAAATGTTCAGATGGCTTTAAGGAAGATAAAACAAATTATAGAAAATAAAGTTACCATGAACATTTCGGATGGAACATATAAACCTTATTTAAGTCCGGGACCGGTGGAGAATTTTATATATGTGCCGACACGTGAGGGTAAGGGTGCCATTAACTTCAGTACCGTTGGTGGAGATGTAAATATAAGGGATATTGCAGATCTTGAATATTATCAGAATAAACAATTTGCGGGATTAAAAGTTCCGAAATCTTTCCTTAATTATAATGAAGGATTAGCCAGTTTTGGTGGCGGAGGGGGACTTACAAAACAGGATGCCCGTTATGCCAGAACCGTAAAAAGATTACAAGGTTTTATAATTAATGGACTCCATGATTTTATGAACATTGTTTTGGACTCTAGGGGTTTATCCAGATTAACTGATAGATTTGAAGTAAAAATGGTAGTTCCTTCTTCTGTAGAAGATGAAGAAAGAGACGCAATATTTTCAAATAGAATGGAACTTTGTAAATCTTTCTTAGAGATTATGAATTCTGTTGCCGAAGCCGAAGGGGTTACCCTTGATATGGATCTGGCCCTTGATTATTTATGTGAAAATATATTTGATGATCCGACTATAAAAGATCTATTTATTATAGAACATGAGAATGTAAGTGGAGAAGGATTTGGGGATGTTTCTGGGGGACCAGTAGATGTAGATGAACCTATGGGTACATCTAATTTTGGTGGGGACACAGATTTTAACCCCAAGACAGATTCAATACCATCTAACAGTGGGTCTTCCGAAACCCAAGCTAATTCAAACATAAGTGGTGAATTTGGTGGGGAGTGGAAAGATATTGAAATATAAGATGAAAGGTGACTAACCAATATGATGACGCGTTCCCAATGTTATGATATCTTATTCCGATTAAAAAAAGAGAGGAATTTAGATGTTGATAATGCTATTCAATTATTAGCAGAAAGTGAAAATGTACCAGATTCGGTTATAAAATTTATTGAAGATAATAGTACAAGAACATTTAGGGATTTTATTCTTATAATTAGCAAGAGTAAACCTTTCTATAATAATATAGTTTTTAATTATTCTGATAATGTTGAAAAATATATCAAAGCAATGCTTTCTTTTTTAACACATATTAGAATTACATTAACAAAAAATCCTAATTTGAGAAATGATTTTAATAAATTATTCAATATACCAGAAATTACACAGGTGATTACAAATAATATAGTTAATGGTGATAACGATATGGAAGTAATTGAATGTGCAAATAAAATTAAAGAAGCATACCTTACTTGGGAAGAGGAGGAAATGTAAATGGAAGCGGTACTTAAAAATAAAAATGTTTTATGTGATATACATCCTAATAAATCTGGATTAAGACTTCTTACTGAATCCACCGAAATAGAAAAATACAAGGGAAATACAAATGCAATTGGAATATTGTGTGGACCATGTGCAGACTTTACAGTACAAACAGAAAATGGTCATTTTTACAGTGAAAGACTTTGGCAGTTAGTGGTTGATTCAGATTACGTAAAAGAAGCAATAGAAACCAAAACATTATTTGGTGAAATTGACCATCCAGAAGAAAGACTGGATCTTAAAGCAGAGTATGCCGCTATTAATTGTACAAAACTTTGGATTGATAAAGAAAATCAGTGTTTAATGGGTTGTTTTGATATACTCCCAACTGAAAAGGGAAGATTATTAAAATCTTTATGTGATTATGGTTCTATACTTGGTGTATCCAGTAGAGGTATAGGGGATTTAACATATGATGAACAAAAGGGCAACATAGTTAATGAGGATACTTATTTATTCGTTTGTTTTGATGTGGTTGTTCAACCTGCGAGTAAAAATGCCAGACAATCATATAAGTCATTAACTGAACAAAAGAAAAATGGTGTAGAAACAGTATTTGATGTTTTATCTGAAAGTATTAAGAGCAG
>ULTU01055695.1_pt1 | contig 25934 bp, 25 predicted proteins | sample 1957861 | NCBI WGS metagenome assembly ULTU01 (sample SAMEA4835742, study PRJEB28245) | human gut metagenome | biome: gut microbiome; material: fecal sample | place: Denmark | collected 2008
AATGCGCCTCTGAAAAAATGCCTTCCACTTTGAGGGGAATGGGTGCGGCGCAAGCCGACGGATGAGGTGGAATTCAATCTGTTTGCCGTCAGGCAAACACATATAAAAATATTGACTGCAAGTTTCTGCTATGATATACTGACTCTTAATTTACCGGGCTATACGCCTTGAATGGAGAGTGTTAGATCCGAAATGGACGATGCCAGTCGATTATCGCTGATAGTCGTAATTTTACTCATCCTGTGCGCCGCGTACTTTGCGGTCGCGGAGACCTCCTTTGCCTCGGTTTCTCGCGTCAGGATCAAGGTCCGTGCCGAGCGCGGCGAGGCAAAAGCAATCCGGGCACTGAAGGTGCTCGACAACTTTGACCTTGCGATAACGAGCATACTAATATGCACGAATATTGTGCATCTTTCCGCGGCGAGCATAGCCACGCTTGCCGTTACGCGCATGTTTCCGGGCGTGAGCGGCGCAGTTACGATCAGCACCTTTGTGATGACGCTGGTCGTGTTCTTCGCGGGCGAAATGCTGCCCAAGAGCATTGCAAAAAAATACAGTGAGCGGCTGTCGCTTTCCGTTGCCGGGTCACTGTGGTTTTTCATGACGATCCTCAAGCCGCTGGCGCAGCTGCTGACGGCGATAGGAAACGCTGCCGCGCGCCTTGCCAAGGCCGAGGCGCAGATATCCGTCACGGAGGACGAGATATACGATATCATAGAGGACATGACCGAGGAGGGCAGTCTTGATGAGGAGCGCGGCGAGCTTATAAGCTCGGCGCTGCAGTTTGCCGAGACGACGGTAGAGAGCATACTGACCTCACGCGTGGACATAGTTGCGCTTGATATTGAAGACTCGCTCGACGAGATGCTCACGACCATCAAGGCTGAGACACACAGCCGCCTGCCGGTATATGAGGACAGCATCGACAATATAATCGGCATACTGTCTATAAGAAAATTTATAAAGACCTATCTGCGCGAGGGCGAGAATATGGACGTCCGTGCGCTTTTGGATGAGCCGTACTTCATCCACGGCAGCACGAACATTGACGGGCTGCTTCCGGTGATGAGCAAAAAGCGGCTCAATATGGCCGTGGTCACGGATAACTACGGCGGCACGCTCGGCATAGTGACGGTCGAGGATATCCTTGAGGAGCTCGTCGGAGAGATATGGGACGAGGACGACGTTGTCGAGGAACCGTACATAGCCTTACCCGACGGCGGCTGGGACTGCACAGCCGAAATGACCGTCAGCGATGTGTTTGAGCTTCTGGAGCTCGACGGGGACGACGATGACGAGTTTACAAATAAGCTCCTGGGCGAGTGGGCCTATGAGCAGTTCGACGCTATTCCCTCGGTCGGTGACAGCTTTGAATACGAAAACGTCGGCGTGACCGTGTCGGAGATGCGCAATAACAGAATACTGCGGCTGAGGGTGTGCCTCACCGACAAGGGAGGTGAGGAGAAATGACCTGGACTTATGTCTGCGGAATCATCATCTGCATCATCTTTTCGAACATCTTCTCCTCGGCCGAGATGGCATACTCCTCCTGCAACCGCATGAGGCTTGAAAACGCACGTGACGGCGGCTCGAAGCGTGCGGGCGTCGCCGTCAAGATCGTCGACCACTTTGACGATTCGCTTTCGGCGATACTCATCGGCAACAACCTTGCCAATATCGCAAACTCCGCACTCGGCTCGCTGCTGGTGCTGGAGCTGTGCAGCGGCGACGACAGCTATGCATGGGTATCGACCCTTGTGATAACCGTGCTTGTCATCATCTTCGGCGAAACCATCCCGAAGATCGTCGCCAAGGGCAGCGCAAACCGTCTGGCTCTTACCTACGCATACTTCGTGCGCGCTCTGACTATCATTTTCATGCCTCTTATCCGTCTCATCGTCGGGCTCATAAAGCTGCTGACGCTGGGGCTCAAGGGCGAGCAGGACGACACAGACGAGGAGGCCGCCGTTGAGGAGCTTTCCTCCATAATCGAGACCGCCGAGGACGAGGACGTCCTTGATGAGGATCGCTCCGAGCTTGTGCAGGCCGCGATAGATTTCTCCGACATCATGGCCTCCGAGGTCATGACCGCGCGCGTCGACGTCGTCGCGCTGGACATTGACGAGGACATGTCCGAGACGCTCGAGATCATCGAAAACGCGCCGTTTTCGCGCATCCCCGTTTATGAGGACAGCATCGATAACGTGATAGGCGTTTTGTATCTCAACCATTTTCTCAAGGCGCTGGCAGGTGACGAAAAGCCCGATATACGCAGCCTTCTTATGCCGCCGTGCTACATCTACAAGACTATGAAGCTCCCTGCTGTGCTCACGGAGCTGAGAAAAGCAAAACAACACCTCGCCGTCGTCACCGACGAATACGGCGGAACGCTCGGCATTCTCTCGATGGAGGATGTTCTCGAGCAGCTCGTGGGCGAGATATGGGACGATACCGACGAGATAAAGGAGGAGATCCTTGAGCGCTCCGACGGCGAGCTTGAGCTTGACGGCGACATGAGCATTTCCGATTTCCTCGACCTCGTGGGCATCCGCGAGCGCGATTTCGACGCCGAGAGTGAGACCGTCGGCGGCTGGACGATCGAGATGTTCGGCTCGTTCCCCTCTGTCGGCGACAGCTTTGATTACGAAAACCTGCATGTCACCGTCCTTGAAATGGACGGACTGAGGGTGGAAAAGGTCCTCGTCGAGAAAAAGCCCGAAGAAGAGCACGACGAGGAATAGAAAAACAGTATGCAAAGACCTCCGGTCACTTGACCGGAGGTCTTTTCGTTATTTCATTTCTTTTATCGGATGCGGTATTATCCATGGCAAGCCGTCTGTATAATCGCCTCTGTTTCGGAAACACTTCACATGAGGTGTTTCCATGTATATAAGAAAAAAGACGTTTATACTCATCATCACATATCTCACAGCGGCGGTCGTTGCGCTGGGCACATACACGGCAGTGCACTTCGGCATGGAGGGCAGCTATCGCCGCACGGCCGAATACGGCTACGCGCACGCCTTCGAGGAGGTCGTATATGCTACGTCGAGCCTGTCGGATTCGCTGCACCGTGCGTCCTATGCGACTGGGGCGGAGCTGTCCGGTCGGCTATGCGCGGATATATACGGCAGCTGCCTTGCCGCCGAGATGACTATGGCCGCTCTGCCGTTTTCCACGCAGGAGCTCGAACAGACGGCGGCATTTATCGGCGTTGCAGGCGACTATGCGCGAAGCAGGCTCCGGGCCTCGGCGCAGTCGGGCTTTGACGATGCCGCACGAGCCGACTTTGCCTCGCTGCACAAGACGGCGGCAGCTTTGACCGAGAAGCTTCACAAGCTGCAAAATGCCGTTAACGACGGAGATGTGCTGCTCGACGAGCCGGAGAACGTATTTGCAAGCGGCGGCGACCGCCTGAGCTCGTCCATGCTCGACATAGAGGACGGCATGGGTAAGACCGAGCTCGGCTCCTACGGCGGAAGGTACGCCAAGGACATATCGAGTCAAATCAGATCTCCTGTACCGGAGGCCAAGGCCAAGTCCATCGCCGCTGACTTTTTCGGCCTTGACGCGGATAAGCTTGAGGCCGAGTACACCGCCGAAAACGGTTCGGCCTGCTTCAGCTTTGACGGCGGCAGCGTCTGCCTCGATGCGGACGGAAATGTTCTGTCGCTCAGCTCCGAGCGCAGCGTCTGCGGCGACATGGACTCATCGGAGCTTGAGCGGATAGCGCGTGATTTTCTCGCAAGCCACGGCTTCGGCGAAATGTACCTCGCCTCGAGCGAGCGCATCGGCAGCGTGCAGACAATGAAGTTTGAATGTGTCGAAAACAATGTTCGGTGTATCAGCGACAGCGTGCGCATCTCCGTCGCGGGTGACGACGGCGGCATTTACGCCTATGACGCGACCGAGCACGTCAGAGTCCACGGCACTTATCCGGCAGTCTCCGCCTCGGTGAGCGAGAGTGCGGCACGTGCGGCGCTGCCCTCGGCGCTGAAAGTTATCGACGCGCAGCTGTGCTACGCACCTGCCGACGACGGCAGCGCCGTTCTGTGCTACGGCTTTGACTGCACAGGCTCGGACGGCGAGAAGCTCCTCATCCTCGTAGACGCCCAATCCGGCCGCCAATTCGATGTTTTTTTAGAGGCGAATTGAGGCATCTACGGATACGTTTAGTGCAGGTGCCCGGTATCGATGGTGCCGACGAAACCGTAAAGCCGTCGCTTCCCAATAGTGCGGTATGAGTTTTGCGGTTTTCTCCGCAGCTTCCGGTCGTGCTGCCACAAAAAACGTATAGGTACAGTCTCAATTTGCCACTAAAAACAACATAAGGCAGAAGCCGAGGAGCATGGCGTAGGTCGACAGACGCCCGAAGCCGCGGATATGCGTCTGCGGGACCAAATCGTCCACGATGACATACAGCATCGTTCCGGCGGCGAAGGCCAGCGCGAAGGGCAGTATGCCGCGTGACAACGTTATGGCAAAATAACCGAAGAACACGCCTGCGACCTCGACCGCTCCGCTTATGAACGCGACGATCGCCGCACGTTTTTTCCCTGCTCCGGTCTTCAAAAGCGGCGGTATGATTATCATGGCCTCGGGAATGTTCTGAAATGCGATACCGCTTGTTACTGTCAGAGCATCGGACAGATTCCCCGTGCCGAAGCTGACCCCTGCGGCGATGCCCTCGGGAAAGTGGTGGATGGCGATGGCGGCGACAAATAAAAGCGCGTGCCGCGTCGCCGCGTCGCCGCCGTTTTTCATTCCGATGCTATCCGACAGGCGCGGAGCGATAAGATTTATCCCGCTTAAGAAAAACGCACCGCAGAATATGCCCAGTGGCGTCAGCCACAGCGCATGCCCGCCCGAAAACTCCATTGACGGCACGACGAGGCCGAGTATCGCGGCGCACAGCATTATACCGGCCGCCGCGCCTGAGAGCGCATCCTCAACATACGGCGGTATATTCTCAAACAGAAAGCCTATAACGGCACCGACGAGGCTGCACAGCGCAATGCCCGCCGCCGTAATAAGTACATAAGTCATAAAATTCCCCCAATTGCGGTCGATGCATTCTATGCCGCGGAAGGAAATTCGTGATTGACAGACGGGTGATTTTCAAATAGTATTTATATGAAATTATATAAATTCGAAAGGAATGTACATATGAACAATAGATTTCTGCGCGCCATGAGCCTCATTCTTGCGCTTGCGCTGTGCACCTCGCTGCTTGCCGGCTGCGGCAGGAATGAAGAACCCGAGCACACCGTAAAGCCTACCGAGCCTTCCTTCGACCCCGTCGCCTATGTCAAGGGAGGTCTGGACGCAGTGTATCTCGGCGAATACTCCGATGAATATCTCACGATGCTCGGCGGCGAAACTAAGGAAAGCTGCGCCGAGCGCTATGAGCGTGGCATGCAGGTGAGCCTCAATGTGTTCTGCACCTACTTCGGCATTGAGTACGAGCAGTGCAGCGAAAGCGTGCGAACCGAGCTCATGGAGCTCATGCACAAAATGTACAAGTGTGCAAAATACGAGCTCGGTGCGTCAAAGCAGAACGGCGAGAGCTACACCGTTGAGGTCAAGGTAAGCCCCATTGCGGCAGTCGCACAGGTTGCCAAGGAGGATTACCCCGACTTTGCCAGATCTGCTGCCGAGCGCATCGCCTCGGGCGAGCTTGACAAGGGATCGCAGAGCTTTATCGACTGGTGGGCAAAATCGATACACGATATGGTAAATGCCCATCTCGTATCCCCATCCTACCTCGACGCGCAGACCGTTACCGTGACGCTTGATAAAAACTCCGGAGGCAGCTACGCCTTTTCCGGCACGAGCCTTGCCGATGTTGACGCGCTTATAGTGTCGTATCCTGCGTAAATATCCTGCATTTTTAAGACGAAAAACGGGGCTGCCTCATTCGAGGCGGCCCCTTGGCTGTTTTACATTTACAGAATTCTCGGTATCACATACGCCGGCAGAAGCGCAATGTATATGATTATCAGCATGTAGCTGAGGATATGCTTCATTGCATATTCACCTTCACCTTCAGACATAAACACTGATTTGAGGCCGAAGGTTTTTTTATAGTAAGGAAGCGGAACGGGCTTGCCCGTTCCCAGCGTGGCGCGGCACTGCACTGTAGTGCGATGCAAAACCGGTTTTCTCCGCAGCTCCGAACCGGGCGCCTGCAGCATATGTACGGGCACAGCCTTAATGCGCCTCTGAAAAAGCGCCTCTAAAAAATATGTGTGGTCAGCAGATAGGCCGCGATATTTGTCACCTTGCCGTGCTCGAAGCTGAGCTCAATGGCAACGCGCCCCTTTTCTACGCGGCAGGAGTTGAAGCCGCCGCTGACCATCTTGTACTTGGAGTCGAGCAGCTCGGTCTTTGCGTCGAGCTCATCGTCGCCGACGCGGATGCCGAGTATGGAATAATACTTCTCTGACGAGGAGAAGCCGATAACGCCGTATCCGCCGAGACCGGAATCAGGATGCTTGCCGAGATAATAGCGCGTGTTTGTTTCGGCCTGCATTATGCCCTCGCCGCGCTCGTCGGTAAACCACTTGTAGCCGTCCTCATCGTAATGCTTCGCGTCGTCAGCGCTGCGGATGAAGCTTATAGAGCCGCCGAGACGCCAGTCGGTAAGCGAGCGCGTGTTAAGCTGTGTAAGCTCTATCGTTCCGAACCACGAAAACGCAAGCGTGAGTATAAGAGCCAGCGCGACAAGCGAGATTATCACGAGCTTAAAAGTTTTTTTAGGTATACTTTTAAAAAACAGCATATAAAATGCTCCTTTGAATGTTTTGCATTTCTATCGAAAATATCATAACATTTAATAGTGAAAAGTCAATAACGGACGCTTACCCGAAAAATTAAAATTTTGTTAATGGGCCGATTGTCGATTATGCACTAAAATCTCACCGCTTTTTCTGTAAAAACGTCAAATGTTAAGGTGTGGGAAAATTCATACTTCAAGTCACACCGATACTTGTGCTATACTTAGATCATCGGAACAACCGAAAAAATTCATCAGGAGGAGCAATATGAAAAATACCAAGAAGCTTCTTGCTCTGCTGCTGGTCGTTGCCATGGTGTTTGCCCTGGCAGTTCCCGTATTCGCAGACGAGGAGACCCCCGCTATGGCGGGCAAGACCGTTATCCTGCACTCGAACGACGTTCACGGTGCGATAGCGGGCTACGCAAACATGGCGGCGCTTGCAGCCGACTATGAAAAACAGGGCGCTCAGGTAATAGTTGCCGACGCAGGCGACTTCAGCCAGGGCAAGGTCGAGGTCAGCTCGAACAAGGGCCTGAACGCGGTCAGGATGATGAACGCGGCAGGCTACGACATCGCTACGCTCGGCAACCACGAGTTTGACTACGGCTACGCACAGCTCGTCGAAAACCTCAAGGAAGCAAAATTCGGCACCGTCTGCTGCAATGTCCTCGGTGAGGACGGCAAGCCCGTGCTCGACGGCAGCAAGGTCATCACCGTCGGTGATGTGAAGATCGGCTTCATCGGCGTGAACACTCCCGAGAGCCAGACCAAGGCAAACCCGGCGCTCATCAAAGGGCTGACCTGGCTTGCGGGCGACAACATGGTCAAGGCAGTTCAGGCAGAGGCCGACAAGCTCAAGGCAGAGGCTGACGTTATCGTCGTTCTGGCTCACCTCGGCGTTGATGCGGAGTCCAAACCCAACCGCTCGACCGATCTGTGGGCAGGCCTCAAGGGCGTTGACTTTATAATCGACGGCCACTCCCACACCGTCATGACAGCCGGCGAGGGCGGCGAGCCTATCCAGTCCACCGGCACTGCATTCCAGAACATCGGCGTTATCGTCATCGACAACGCTACCAAGAAGATCGAGAGCAACAAGCTCGTTGAGATCACCGCAGACTCGGCAAAGGACGAGACCGTCGCAGCAGCCGCTCAGGCCATCACCGACGCGATCAACAAGGAATACGGCACCGTATTCGCAAAGAACGAGGTCAAGCTCAACGGCGACAAGGCGTACAATAAGGACACCGGCCTTTACGGCAACCGTGACGGCGAGACAAACCTCGGCAACCTCATCACCGACTCCATGGTCTGGACAGTAAAGAAGTCCGGCGGCGTGACCGTTGACGAGAAGCACATCGTTGCAGTAACAAACGGCGGCGGCATCCGTGCGGCAATAAATCCGGGCGATATCACAAAGAAGGATGTCAACACCGTTCTGCCCTTCGGCAACACCATCGCAGTCGTGTACATCACCGGCGCCGAGCTTCTCGAGGCGCTTGAGGCCTCGACCTACTGCGTCCCGGCAAGCACCATCGGCGGCTTCCCCCAGGTCGCGGGCATAAGCTACACCATAAACTCCGCAAAGGCCTATGACGCAAATCCCGAGACCTACCCCGGCTCGACCTACTACGGTCCCAAGACCATCAACCGCGTCACCATCAACAGCATAAACGGCGAGCCGTTCGATGCAAAGGCAACCTATGCCGTCATCACCAACAACTTCTGCGCCGGCGGCGGCGACACCTACTACGCATTTGCCTCCGCGACCAGTAAGTTTGACACCGGTATCCCCCTCGACGAGGCACTGATGGACTACATCACCACCGAGCTCAAGGGCACCATCGGTCAGGAATACGCAGCTCCCAAGGGCAACATCACTCACGTCTACAGCCCCTTCAAGGACGTTGTAAAGGGCGCCTACTACTATGACGCCGTCATGTGGGCCTTTGAGAACAACGTGACCAAGGGTATCGGAAACGACATGTTCGGACCCGACAACAGCTGCACCCGCGCCGAGATCGTCACCTTCCTGTACCGTGCGGCAGGCTCGCCCGCCGTTGCCGAGGACGCCGTAAATCCGTTCAGCGACGTTGAAAAGGGCAGCTTCTATTACGACGCCGTTCTGTGGGCGGTTAAGAACAACATCACCGTCGGTACGAGCGCGACCACCTTCGAGCCCAACGCTGTCTGCAACCGTGCGCAGATCGTCACCTTCCTGTGGCGTGCAAACGGCTCCGAGCTGACACCGATAGCCACCCGCTTCGCCGACGTTCCCGCCGACGCTTTCTATGCAGACGCAGTCGCATGGGCAGCTCAGAAGGGCATCACCACCGGCTATAACACCACCACCTTCGCTCCCGAAGATAACTGCACCCGCGCTCAGGCAGTCACCCTGCTTTACAGGGCCAAGTAAGGCTCGGGCAATAGCTTAAAACCCGATAATAAAAAATCGGCACCGATTCGGTGCCGATTTTTTCTTTTCCAGAGGCGCACGGGCGTGCATGCGCATAGTGCTTCGTGCAGCGTAAAAATGCGCTGATCTGGTGCAAAAGCTTTGCCTGCACCTTGCAGGGAGCTTATCCTGCCCATTCCGCTTGCCGCGTGTGGCGAGGCGCTCCTCCGGTCGGGCATCGGCAATAAGCGTATCCGCAGATTCCTCAATCCACTACCGAAAAGCCCTGGTTTTCGACGGCGGCTTTCAGCGCGGCAGCGTCGAGGCTCTCGCCCGTTATGACGGCGGTGCCGGTTTCGTGGCTGACCTCGGCGGAGGCGACGCCTGCGACCTTTTCAAGTGCTGCCTTGACGCGTGAGGAGCAGTGGCCGCACTGCATACCTTCTATTTTTATCGTAATTTCCATGGTGAAGTCTCCTGTTTCATTCGTTTTTTATAATAACTCTGTCGCCGTGGATCTCAAGCCTGTTCTGGCAATAGAGTATTATGGCCTTGGGGAGCAGTTTCCATTCCGCATCCTCCATGATGCGGCGCGACAGGCTCTCGGGCGTGTCGTTCGGGAGGATATCCACGGCCTGCTGGGCGATGATCGGGCCGATGTTGCCGTCGATATCCGCAAAAAACGCCGTTGCGCCGGTGACGCGGCAGCCGCGCTCGAGCGCGGCGCGCTCGGGAGCGTCGTCGCAGTTGACGAAGGCGGGGATCAGCGAGGGGTATACGCCGATGATGCGCTTGCGAAACTGCGTGGATATAACGCCCAGCGGCATATTATAGCCGGCGAGGATGACGAGGTCTATGTCCATATCGCGCAGCTTGTTTGAAACGGCCATGCTGTAGCTGAGCTTCGTGGGAAAAAGCGAGGGCTCGACCACGAAGGCCTCCACGCCGGAATTGCGCGCACGGCGCAGCGCGTAAGCGTCCGACTCCGTGCATATGACGGCGCAGAGCTCGAAATTCGGGATCTCACCGAAGTACATGGAATCAAGGACCGTCTGTAGCAGTGCTCCGTCACCGGAGACGAGTGCCGCCGCTCTTATCATTTGATCTCCCCCTTATTCGCCGAGAAGCCGCCGTGCGGTCTCGATATTCATCCTTTCGGCGTTCTTGATGTATTCAAAGCGCCGGCCAAGCTCATCCATGCCGGATTCGGACAGCGCGGCCTCGGCGGTGTCGATAAGTCTCTGCGCCGTGACGTCGTCAAACTCTATGCATGAAATGCCGAGATACCGCGCACAGCCCGTGACCTTCGGATCGTAGCTCAGGCCGACCGACGGCACCTCGCCGCAGGCGGCATACAGCAGACTGTGCAGGCGCATGGCGACGCACAGCTTCATCTGCCGCACGATGGCTATCTCAAGCTCCGCGTCCTCGGTCTTCGGCATGACCCTGAACGGAGCGCTCATGCCGCGAGTTATGGGCTCGGTTATTGCAGCGTCCCGGTCGTAATTCATCGGCATGAACAGAGGGATGAGCCCGTGCTTATCGTAAAGGTATTGCAGGGCGGCGCTTATCTCGCCGCTTTTTTCGGCAAAGCCCGGCCAATTGCGCAGACCGAGGCAGACGTATTTCTCATTGGGCTCGATGCCGTGACTGCGCAGGAAGGCCTTAGCGTCCGCGTCGCTCCTGCCGCGCAGATTGAGCACGGGGTCGCCCGTGACGAGCACCTCCTGCACCGTCACGCCGATCTGGCGTGTGAGCTCAAGGCTCAGGGGATCGCGCAGGCTTATCGCGTCGACGCAGCGGTTTATCGTCTCCGCGGCGCAGCGGCGGTCATAGTCGTAATTGAGCGGCCCCATGCCGCAGCCGTACATCTGCACCCTGCATCCGTACTTTTTCGCAAGAGATATCGTGTGCAGATAAAACCACAGGCTTCTGCGGCTGGTGACGTCCTGAATAAGGCTGCCGCCTCCGCTTATGAACAGCTTCGAGCGCTTAAGCTCGCGCCGCAGGCGCAGTACCTGCCAGCGCCGTATCGCGCTCAGCCCGTGCGTGCGTCTGGTATGCCGCGCGTTTTTCGATACGACCACGATGCGCATATCCTCATCTATCGATCTCAGCTGACCGGCGATGGCCGTCAGCAGCGCCTCGTCGCCCGCGTTTCCGTGGCCGTAGGCGCCGCATATGACAACGCCGCAGCGGGGCTCATTGTATCTTTCAATAACGGTTTTATATATCTTCAGCTGCCTTCGGCAGGTGCTTTCGGTTGAAAACTCGCGCCTCGCCTTATCATACACGGCCCGGCCGAGCTTCTTTCGGAGCACTTCATCGTTTGCAAGGGCAAGGATGCATTGCGTCATCGCCTCGTGATCGTGCGGCTCAAACAGCATACCGGTTTCTCCGTTTATTATGAGCCTCGGAATACCGCCTACGCGGGAGGCAACCGTCGGTATACCTGCTCTTGCGGCCTCAGTCACGGCGTAGGGGAAGGTCTCCGACAGGGAGCTTATCGCGTTTATGTCCACGCTTGCGTAGTAGCCGTCCATGCCGTTTATCCATCCGGCAAAAAAGACCTTATCGCGGATATCAAGCTCTGCGCACAGCGCCTCGAGCATCTCGCGCTCCCTGCCGTCGCCGGCGATGAGAAGGCGCAGTCTGTCGTTTTCCTTTGCCGCCGCGGCAAAGCCGCGCACTGTCGTTGCAACATCCTTTACAGCGTCAAAGCGTGCCGCAATGCCGACGACGATGCTGTCCTCAGGAAAATCGCAGCCGATATCGCAGAACCACTCGCGCCGGGTGATGTCCGGCCTCGGACGGGAGAAATCGACGCCGTTATAGATCGGAAAAAGCTCATTCGGCTCAAAGCCGCGGTCTATAAGCGTCTGGCGCATCTGATCGGAAACGCAGACGCGGTAGTCCATACGGCGCAGCGCCAGCTTGTTGAGCTGCCCGTAGGTCATGGCTGCCATCGGACGACCGAGGTAATCGAGCTTATAATCGCTGTGCACGGTGCTTATAAAGGGAATATCAAAGTGCTTTTTCAGCAGCGCACCCGTCAGGTTTGCGCGGCTGCCGTGGCAGTGAACGATGTCATAATCGCCGTTTTCTATAAGCTCACGGGTTTTTTTCAATCCGACATTAAAGCCGCCTTCAAAAACCTGCGTCGGTATTCCCATTTCGCGCGCCGATTCCGAAAATTCAGCCTCCATATAGCAGACAAGATCGGCGTCTATGTGCTCGTTAAGGCCGTGCAGGAGCGAAAGCACATGCGTTTTCGCACCGCCTGAGTCTCCTCCGGAGATAAGATGTAAAACTCTCATAAAACTATCGTATTAGCCCCCACTTGATTTCTTAGGGAAAGATATAATATAATATGATATTATATATTAATTAGTATTTGAGGTCAAGCCAAATGACAACTATCTATGTGATCCGCCACGCCGAGGCGGAGGGGAACCTGTACCGCATCGTGCAGGGGCAGCACAACAGCTTTGTAACGCCGCGAGGGCACAGGCAGATAGCCTGTCTCGCGGAGAGATTTAAGAATGTTCACCTCGACGCGCTGTATTCAAGCGATCTGCGCCGCACGGTGACGACCGCGGGCGCGATAACAAAGTATCACGAGCTTGAGCTTCGGCTCACGCCGCGGCTCAGGGAAATTAATCTCGGCGTATGCGAGGGCATGAGCTTCGGTGATATGTACAGATTTGACCCTGTGCAGATGGACAATTTCAACAACGATCCTGCGCAGTGGTGCGCGCCGGGAGCGGAGAGCTTTGCCGAGTGCACTGTGCGCATAGTCTCCGCCGTTACCGAGATAGCGGTAAAAAACGAGGGGAAGACCGTCGCCGTTGTCTCTCACGGTATGGCCATCCGCTCGCTTCTGGCGTATATTCTGAACGTCAAAAGCCGCGATATCCCCTCGCTTCCGCACGGGGACAACACTGCCGTCAGCAAGCTCATATACGATAAGGGCTCGTTCACGGTCGAGTATTATAACGATAACTCCCACCTGCCGCCGGAGCTTTCGACCTTCGCACGGCAGAGCTGGTGGAAAAAAGAGACGCGCGGGGAAGACCCGAACAACCTCTACTACGAGCCGCTCGACCCGAACAGCGAGGGCGAGCTTTATAAGGAGTTTTACGCCGCCTCGTGGAGAGCCGCGCACGGCGATCTTAAGGGCTTTAACGCCGAGACCTATCTCGCCTCAGCCAGACTGCATTATGCCGCGGATAAGCGCGCCATACTCAAGGCCTACCGCTCCGACGGCGAGCTTGCGGGGCTTGTAGAGACAGATCCCGAGCGCTCGAAGGGAGCCGGCATCGGCTGGGTGAGCCTTGTATACATAAAGCAGCAGCTGCGCAATATGGGGCTCGGAACGCAGCTGATCGGCCGTGCGATAACAAATTACGAGATGCTCGGCCGCGAAAAGATTCGGCTGCACGTCTCTTCGAAAAACGTGAACGCCGTAAGGTTTTACGAGAATCTCGGCTTTACCGTCCTCGGCAGCGAGCCCGGAGCGGGCGCGCCGCTTTACCTCATGGAAAAGAGATTTGAATAGCAATGTCAATGTGGAATGTTAATGCGCGCATCCAAAGGCTCGATACGCGTGACCGGCGCATCATAGCAGTTTCCGATATACACGCTAATATGCGCTATTTCAGGGGGCTTCTCGAAAAAGTTAATTTCTCCGAGCGCGACGAGCTCATTATAGACGGCGACTTTCTCGAAAAAGGGCAGAACAGTCTCGAAATGCTGAGATTTATAATGAAGCTCTCCGAGCGCGGCAACTGCCACGCCGTCTGCGGCAACTGCGACACATGGGGAGACGTTATCGGTGCCGAGCGCCGCTACTGGGACAAGCGCATCGTGCAGTACATGCTGTCAAAGCATGGCGGCCTTGTGTGGGATATGCTCACGGAGCTGGGTGTTGAGATAACGCCCGAGCTCGACTTCGAGTCTCTTATCCCGGAGCTTTCCGCTCACTTCAAGCCCGAGTGGGACTTTCTGACGGCTCTGCCCCATGTAATCGAAACGCCGCATTATATCTTCGTGCACGGCGGCATAAGGCCGGATATCCCAATCGAGCGGCAGCGCGGCGGCGACTGCATGAAGTTTGACGATTTCATGGACTGCGGCTTTTCCTTCGACAGGTGGGTCATCGTCGGGCACTGGCCGGTTATGCTGTATCTTACCGATCACGTCTGCGCAAACCCGATAATCGACCGCGAAAAGCACGTTATATCCATCGACGGCGGCTGCTCGCTGAAGGACGACGGGCAGTTAAATGCATTGATTATCCCCTTTGAGGGCAGCGAGGACTTCAGCTTCGAGGCCTATGACTCATTCCCAGTGCGCAGGGTGAAGACGACCCAGCATGGGAGCAAAAGGAGCTATTACATCCGATGGGGAGACAATGACGTGCAGGTTCTGCGCCGCGGAAAGGAGTTCTCCCTCGTACGCCATATCCGCACGGGCTACGAGATGGAGATACTCACAAAATACCTTTACTCCGATAAGGAGTTTTGCAAATGCAACGATTCGACGGATCTTGTGCTTGAGCTTAAGCCCGGCGACGAGGTCAGCGTCGTGGAGGAGACCTCGCGTGGCTATCTTGTCAAATACAAGGGCACGTCGGGCTGGTATTGGGGAGAGCTTATATGACAGACGATCTTGAATTTTTGCCGGTCTCGCGGGACGAGATGCATGAGCGCGGCTGGTGGTGGTACGACTTTCTGCTCATAACGGGCGACGCATATGTCGATCATCCGAGCTTCGGCACGACGGTGATTGCCCGAGTTCTGGAGGCCGACGGCTTCCGCGTGGCGATATGCGCGCAGCCGGACTGGCACTCTGCCGAGGCGATCACCGCCTTCGGCCGGCCGCGCCTGGGCGTCATGATAGGAGCGGGAAACCTCGACTCCATGGTCGCGCACTACACGGCCGCTAAGAAGCGCCGCAGCGAGGATTTTTACTCGCCCGGCAAGAGAACGGGACTGCGTCCGGACAGAGCGACGATAGTCTACGCAAACCGTGCACGAGAGGCCTTCGGCTCGGAGATACCCATCGTCATCGGCGGCCTTGAGGCCTCGCTGCGGCGCTTTGCGCATTATGATTACTGGGACGATAAGGTGCGCAGATCCGTTCTCGTCGATTCGGGCGCGGACATACTCGTTTACGGCATGGGAGAGACTGCCTCACGCGAGATAGCGCGCAGGCTCAAAAAGAAGATACCCGTGTCCGAGATGCGCGATATACGCGGAACTGCGATTCTGACGCATTCGCCGGACGATTGCGCGTTTGAAAGCGTCACGCTGCCCTCGTTTGCCGACGTCTGCGACAGCCGCCGCTTTTATGCTGACGCGACGCGCCTTGAGTACGCCGAGCACGACCCCGTGCGCGGACGTGCGCTCATCCAGGAGCACGACGGGCGGTATCTTATCGTAAATCCTCCGGCAATGCCGCTTGAGACAAAGGAGCTCGACCGCGTCGCCGAGCTTCCGTACACAAAGCAGTATCACCCCATGTACGAGCCCCTCGGCGGCGTTCCCGCAATCGAGGAGGTCAAGTTCTCGGTCATCCATAACCGCGGCTGCTTCGGCGGCTGCAGCTTCTGTGCTCTGGCCTTCCATCAGGGCAGAATGGTCACGAGCCGCAGCCACGAAAGCGTCATACGCGAGGTCACGGCACTGACAAAATTCCCCGACTTCAAGGGCTATATAAACGACGTCGGCGGTCCGTCGGCAAACTTCCGCCACCATTCGTGCAAAAAGCAGGCCAAATGCGGCATGTGTGCCGACAGGAGATGTCTTGCGCCGACGCCCTGCCCGAATCTCGACGCGGATCACTCGGACTATCTCGCCCTGCTGCGCAGGCTGCGGCAGATACCGGGCATAAAAAAGGTTTTCGTGCGCAGCGGTATACGCTATGACTACATGCTCGAGGATAAAAACGACGATTTCTTCGCCGAGCTTGTCAAATATCACATCTCCGGCCAGCTCAAGGTCGCGCCCGAGCACTGCATCGACAGCGTTCTCGACTATATGGGCAAGCCGCACATCGACGTGTATGAGCGCTTCATGGAAAAGTACAAAAAAATGAACACGCGCTTTTCCAAGGAGCAGTACGTCGTGCCGTACCTCATGTCCTCGCATCCGGGCAGCACGCTTTCCGACGCCGTCGCACTGGCGGAATACCTCAACAAAAGAGGCCGCCAGCCCGAGCAGGTGCAGGACTTTTACCCCACGCCCGGGACTATATCGACCTGCATGTATTACACGGGCATTGACCCGATGACGATGAAGTCCGTGTACGTCGCAAAGACCTTTCATGAAAAGGCGATGCAGCGCGCACTTTTGCAGTGGAAGCGCCCGGATAAGCGCAAGCTCGTCATCGAGGCGCTAAAGGAGGCAGGACGTGAGGATCTCATCGGCTACGGGCCGGAGTGCCTCGTTCGCCCCGACCGTCCGCCGAGGCAGAAAACGCCCGCGAAGCCAAAGGAGCCCGAAAAACCGCAGATAACGAAAAAAGCCGGCTATGCCAAGGGCTGGGCAAAGCCCAAGCCCAGGAAAAACGCAAAGCCCGGCAAAAAGAAAGGAAGATAAATATGAAGTACAAAAGATTTGACAAGACCATCGTCGTTCGCATCGATCGCGGCGAGGAGATACTTGACAAGATACGCGAGCTGGCGATAGCCGAGAACATTAAGCTTGCCTCCGTCACCGCTCTTGGCGCGACGAACGACTTCACCGTCGGTGTTTTCAACACCGCCGAGAAAAAATACTACGCAAACGAATTCAAGGGCGCTTTCGAGATTGTCTCTCTCACGGGCACGATTAACACCATGGACGGGCAGTTTTATACGCACATTCACATGTCCGCCGGCAACGACAAGGGCGAGGTCTTCGGCGGTCACTTAAATCGTGCGGTTGTCTCGGCCACCTGCGAGATGACAGTCACCGTCATAGACGGCGAGGTGGACAGATACCGCGATGACGACGTGGGTCTTAACCTGTTTAAGCTCTGATGGAGTACCTTGCCTGTTATCTTGCGGCGGTCAATATACTGCTGTGCGCCCTCATGGGCACGGACAAGCTGCTGGCAAAGCTTCAAAAGCGCCGCATACCCGAAAAAGCTCTTTTTGCCCTCGCCGTTCTCGGCGGAGCGCTCGGCGGCACGGTCGGTATGTACTCGTTTCACCACAAAACGCTGCACAAATCCTTCGCTATCGGCTTTCCGCTGCTGACTATAGTGCAGATTGCCGCAGTCGCATATTTAGTTATCAAGTAGAAAGAAGAATCACCCCATGAAAGAAAAACTCAGGGGATTGCTTTTGTGTCTCGTTATAGCGATCCCGGCATGGCTGCTCGGACGGAAATTTGCCATCGTGGGCGGGCCCGTTATCTCCATCCTGCTCGGTATGACAGTCGGGCTGTTTCTGAAAAACCGTGCGCCGTTTGAGGCAGGCATCAGATTTACGTCCAAAAAAATACTCCAGTGGGCGGTTATCCTGCTCGGCTTCGGCATGAATCTTGCGGTCATAGGCCGCACGGGCGTGCAGTCGCTGCCGATAATCCTGAGCACGATAACGGCCTCACTGCTGATAGCATTCATCATGTGCAGGGCGCTGAAGATACCCACGAAGATCTCAACGCTCATCGGTGTGGGCTCGTCTATCTGCGGAGGCTCGGCTATCGCGGCAACGGCGCCGGTAATCGACGCAAGCGACGAGGAGGTCGCGCAGGCAATATCGGTCATATTTTTCTATAACGTCATCGCGGCGCTCATTTTCCCCCTTGTAGGTACGCTCATCGGCTTTTCCACATCCTCCGGCGAGACCTTCGGCATCTTTGCCGGAACGGCTGTGAACGATACTTCCTCCGTCACCGCTGCCGCCTCGACCTGGGACAGCATGTGGGGTCTCGGCTCTCAGACTCTCGACAAGGCCGTCACCGTCAAGCTCACGCGAACGCTCGCCATCATCCCCATCACCCTCGTGCTCGCGCTCATACAGTCGAAAAAATCGGCCGGAGAGACGGAGAAAAAGGTCAGTATAAAGAGTGCATTCCCAATGTTTATCCTCTACTTCATCCTCGCCTCGATCGTAACAACCATGGCGCAGTCGCTCGGCGTCGACGCGAGCGTTTTCACGCCGCTCAAGGAGCTGAGCAAGTTTATGATCGTACTGGCCATGGCGGCCATCGGCCTGAACACAAACCCGATAAAGCTTATAAAAACCGGCGGCAAGCCTCTGCTTCTGGGCTTCTGCTGCTGGCTGGGCATAACGGGCGTGGCCATTGCGATGCAGCACGCTCTGGGGCTCATCGCATGAAGCTTATTATATCCGGACACCGCGGGCGCCAGAGCGCCCGCGGTGTCTTATGCGCTGCGCATAAGCGCCTGCGTATCGGTCCCCGCGCCGGTCACGGCCTGAGCTACATGCTCGACCGCGAGGCGTATCTCGCCGCCCTCCGCGAATTTTTGCAGGCGCATTGACGCAGCTGCCGATACGCATTTTGCGTCGGTACGACCGATGAGTGCGGAGGAAACCGTAAAAAACGGGCGGGCAATGCCCGCCCCTACATTATAGTTTTTTGTTCCGACTATGCCCGTAGGGGCGACCATTGGTCGCCCGTCGCGCCGGTTTCGTCGGTGCTCACCGGTCGGGCGGCCGCAATCACTGTATCCGCGGCAGCGTCCGTGCGCCTCTAAAAATGTGACTAAATCAGGGCACAAATTATCCGTTCAGACGCTGACAGCCATTTATTCAGCGCTTACTAAAGTATAAATTTCAAAGGTGCCCCTGGCGGTGAGAGTACCGCTGCAATCGTAAACGGAGGTCTCGACAACATTGACGGTGCGGCCGGACTTGATTATTCTGCCCTCACAGCGAAGCTTCTTGCCCTTGCCCGGACGGAGAAAATTGAGGCTGCCGCTGAGCGTAACAAAAGTCCTGGCCCGCTGACCGACCGCAACTCCGGCCGCAACATCGCACAGAGAATACACTAAGCCGCCGTGCGCCATGCCCAGGGGATTGAGCGATTCCGGACGCAGCTCGACCTCCACGACGGAGAAGTCGGGGCCGATATCGGTCGTGTAGATATGATTATATTTATTATACTCGCATCGGGTGTTTACCAGATTCAGATATTCCTGCTTATCCATAGCTTTGCCTCCATAAAAACATGGAAAGCATTATATATTAAAGCTCTGCCTTTGTCAAAACCAGTGAATTCCCGTCGAGCCGCGCCTGAACTGCGTCGCCGCGGCCGAGACTGCCCGACAGCATAAGCTCGGCGGCCTTATCCTCTATCATGCTGCGTATAGCCCGGCGCAGCGGCCGTGCGCCGTAGCGTTCGTCGTAGCCCCGCTCGGCAAGGTAATCGACCACCGCGTCGGGCACCGCGAGCGTCATTCCCAGCGCCTCGAAGCGTTCGGCGACGGAAAGCAGCATACGCTCGGCTATGCTGCGCATATCCGCCCGGCTCAGGCGGCGGAACACTATCGTATCGTCGATGCGGTTTAAAAATTCCGGCTTAAAGGTCCTCCGCAGCTCATCGTTTATCCGAATGCGCATGACGGCACTCTCATCGCCGCCGCCGGAGGCAAAGCCGAGGCTCGGGCGCCCGTCGCTTATGGCCTTCGCACCGACGTTCGAGGTCATGACGATGATTGTGCTGCGAAAGCTCACGACTCTGCCCGCGGAGTCTGTCAGCCTGCCGTCATCCATGATCTGAAGCAGGATGCTCCACACGTCCTCATGCGCCTTTTCAATCTCGTCAAACAGCACGACCGACCATGGCCTGCGCCGCACACGCTCGGTCAGCTGCCCGCCGTCCTCATAGCCGACATAGCCCGGAGGCGAGCCGATGAGCTTGCTGACGGCGTGCTTTTCCATGTACTCGGACATGTCCAGGCGTATCATCGCGTCGCTTTCACCGAAAACGGCCTCAGCGAGGGCACGGCACAGCTCTGTCTTGCCAACACCGGTGGGGCCGAGAAAGAGAAAGCTTCCTATCGGACGGTCGGGGTCAGAAAGACCTACTCTGCCGCGGCGGATAGCGCGCGCCACGGCGGTTACGGCCTCGTTTTGCCCGATTACGCGTCTGTGCAGTATGCTCTCCATGTTTTTCAGACGCTTTGTCTCGTCAGCGCTGAGATTTGCCACGGGGATGCCTGTCCACACGGAGACCACCTCCGCGATATCCTCTGCCGTTACAAGCCCCCCGCCGCAGACGCGGATGTGCGCCGCCGCCTCATCAATGAGGTCAATGGCCTTATCCGGCAGAAAGCGGTCGTTTATATACCGCGCCGAGAGGTCGACCGCCGCCGTGAGCGCCGCGTCCGATATCTTCACGCGGTGGTGCTTTTCAAGGCTCGGGCGTACGCCGCCGATCATAAGAAGGCTGTTTTCCCTCGACGGCTCTGAGACCTTCACCGGCTGGAACCTGCGCTCTAACGCCGCGTCCTTTTCTATGTGGCGGCGATACTCCTCCGGTGTCGTCGCACCGATCATCTGCACCTCGCCGCGGCCGAGCGCGGGCTTCAGGATGTTTGCCGCGTCTATCGCACCCTCGGCGCTGCCGGCGCCTATAACGGTGTGCAGCTCGTCGACGAAAAGTATGACGTCGCCGGCTTTTTTTACATCCTTGAGCACCGCCTTGACACGCTCCTCAAAATCGCCGCGGTACTTTGTTCCCGCCAGCAGCGCCGGAAGATCGAGCGCTACAAGCCGCTTTCCGGCCATGCTCTCGGGCGCGTCGGAGCTTGCGATATATGAAGCGATGCCCTCGGCGACGGCGGTCTTGCCCACGCCCGGCTCGCCGATGAGCACGGGATTGTTTTTGCTGCGGCGCGACAGTATCTGCACGCTGCGGCGTATCTCCTCCTCGCGGCCGATGACGGGATCGAAGCCCCCTGCGGCGGCTATCTGCGTAAGATCGCGGCTGTACAGGTCGAGGATGCGCGTTTCGCTGTGCCTGACCGCGGCCTTCGGCTGCTGCGGAGGCTGCTGCTGAGGACGCGGCTTAAACGAGCCCGCGCCGAAAACGGCGAGAATGTCGGTGTAGATATCGTTAAGACTGAGCCCCGCAGCGGTCAGCGCCCTTGCACCGCCGCAGTCCGGCTGGCGGAGTATGCCCAGAAGCAGGTGCTCTGTGCCGATATAGCTGTGACCCAGGCGAGCAGCGTCCGAGGCCGCCTTTTCTATAGCCTGCCATGCGTGCTTTGTAAGCCCCTGCGTCGGGGCGCCGGGCTCGCCTGTTCCGCTTTGACGGCTTACGGCAGCCTTTAGGCTATGCTCGCTTATGCCGCGGTCGCGCAGTATTCGTGCGCCGAGTCCGGCCTTTTCGCGCACAATGCCCAAAAGCAGATGCTCGGTGCCGACATAGCTGTGACCCAGGCCGAACGCGGCAAGCCGCGCCTGCTCGATGGCCCCCTCGGCCTTTTCCGTGAATTTTTCATTGTTCTTCAAGGTCTTTTCCCCCTTGTGCACATATTGATATATCTTAATACATCGGCCGCGCCGATACTGTCGTATACGGGATTATTGACAGTTTGCAAAATTTATAGTTATTAACTTCAATTTACGTTTGCATTTTTGAAAATTTGTGTTACAATGCACTTGCAAGACATAGGCAAGACCAGAATCCCTATTGAGCAAACTTACATATGGAGGTTACATCATGGCTTTTGTTATTACCGACGAGTGCCTGTCCTGCGGCGCATGCGCAGCACAGTGCCCTGCTGAAGCTATCTCTATGGGCGATCTTCACTACGAGATCGATGCCGACAAGTGCCTTGAGTGCGGTGCTTGCGCAGCACAGTGCCCTGCAGAGGCTATCGAGGCTCAGTAAGCCTGAGAAAACCGAAAAAACGCGGTGTGGAAAAACCATGCCGCGTTTTTTCTTTTTTCAGTGGTGTCCGTGCGCCTCTAAAAACAAAAAACGAATGTTGATTTTCGGACGTTTGTATAGTAAAATGTATTATAGATAAAAATAAATGTAAGGAGCGCGGTGAGCATGGAAACAGTCAGACCCAAAAAGGAAGACAGACGCGTAAGATACACAAAGCAGGCCATCCGAGACGGCTTTCTGCGGCTGCTCGCCGAAAAGCCGATAGAAAAGATAAGCGTGACGGAGATCTGCCGCGAGGCGGACATAAACCGCGGTACGTTTTACGCGCATTACTCCGATCCATATGAGCTCAAGCACAGCCTTGAGGATCAGCTGTCCGAGGCTATGGAGCAGCGGCTGCGCGAGAGCGGCCTCAAGCGTCTCAACTCGCTGCAAACCTTGCAGCTTTTGCAGGAAAACAAAGAGCTCTGCCGTGTTTTTGCAGGTCCCTACGGCGATCATGACGCGATGCTCAAGGTCATCGCACGGCATGCCGACGATTATATTGAGCAGGAAATACTCGTCCCGGGTGAGGTGAGCGATCAGCTGGCCGAGTGCCTGAAGGGACTTCTGGTATCGTCGATATCCACCGTGGTCAAGTACTGGCTCGACACAGGCATGAAGGCCGCGCCAGAGCGTGTTGCCTATGTTCTCGACACCTACTGCTTCAGCGGCATAAAGGGCTTTTTGGACAATAAGGAGAAGTTTTGATTTACATAATGTGTTGATAACTCTGTTGGAAGTGTGCAAAACCTTAGTGTTTCAAGCAATTTGTTTTTGAGTTGTTAATAATTTGTTGCCGATGAGAGGTTAAAGATAAATGAAGAAGATAATTTCAATGCTGCTTTGCTGCGCTATGCTGGGCACTCTTTGCGCGTGTCAGCACGGCGGCGATCTTGAAAAGCGCACGCCGGTGCCGCAGTTTGACATAATGGCAAGCTACAGCTTCGACGACGCGGAGCTCAAAAACGACGACGGCGTTTCTTATTACAGGCAGAGCCTCGGCTCGGCGGAGATAAGCTCGAAGGACGAGCGCACGGCGCAGCGCATAAACGCGTCCCTGGCCGAGCTCTACGTCAAATTCAAAGCCGACGCCGAGTATACACGCCGCGTTGCCGAGGATCAGCACGAGGGCGAGACGATAGAGCTGAGCTACCGCTGTACGCCGAGCATAACTCGCTGCGATACCAACGCGCTGAGCGTTGTTTTCGATATTTCGCAGGATGTCGGCGGACTGCACGCCGATTTCATGCGGGTCAGCCGCAGCTTCAATGCCGACACCGGCGAGCAGCTCACGCTTGCAGATCTTGCGCGAAACGAGGATCAGCTCAAGACCTTTATGAAAAATTATGTAATCGGCCTTGCCGCCGGCGATCAGTATAAGGAAAACGGCCAGAGCATCTTCTTTGAGGATTTTGAAGCCGCCATCGGCGGGCTCATCGATGCGGGCAGCAACTGGTATTTAAATGATGAGGGACTCGTCGTGTACGCAAACCCATACGATATAGCGCCGTACAGCTGCGGAGTGCTGATGTTCGAGATACCCTACTCCGCGCTTGAGGAGTTTATTGACGCGGGCTTCATGCCCGTAGAATACGAGGGTGAAAACGGCCTGGTGCTTGCCGACGACGGTGATAAGCTCGACCGCGACAGCATAAATATTCTCGACACCGTGACGGTTGACGCCGAGGGACAGAGCATCGTGCTCTCGGCCGAGGAGACAGTGTACAACGTAAGAATATACACCGAAAGCCGCACGCTGTGGCAGCGCAACTACCTCACGACCGGCGAGGGCGTCGAGGTAAAAAGCTACATCCCCGATACGCAGGCGAATATCGCAGTCAGATATCAGCTCGCCGACGGCACGGAGGTCATCCGCGGCATATCCCAGAGCGGCAGCGACGGCTCGATAATCCTTGTTGATCTCGTAAGCGGCGACTCGTTCAATTCACTGAGCACGATAGCCGGCGATGAGGTCAGGAACTTCTGATACGGAGGCGCAAAGTGGAGAGACTTGCGAAGATTCGCGGCGGGCTCATCGATCTCGGGCTCGACGCGGTGCTGATAACCGATGAATTAAACCAGCGCTACGCGACGGGCTTTGCCTTTACCGACGGCGCGGTTCTCATAACGCTCGACAGAGCGTTTCTGATAACAGATTCGCGCTACATCGAGGCGGCAGAAAGGAGCGTTTCACGCGATATCACGCTGCGTATGTTCGGAGCGGGCAGACGGCTGACGGAGCTTGTGCGCGAGGCGATAGCCGAGTGCGGAGTAAAAATGCTCGGCGCGGAGGAGTTTTCGCTCTCGCACGGGGCATTCCTGAACTGGCAGAAGGCGCTGGGAACGGAGCTTCACCCGTGCCAGAGCCTGTTTTACTCTCTGCGAGCGTCCAAGGATGAGGCGGAGCAGCGCAGTATGCGCCATGCGCAGGCGATAGCCGAAAAGGCGCTGGACGATGTTCTGCGCATCATCCGACCGGGCGTGACCGAGCGCGATATCGCCGCCGAGATCACATACAGGCTTTTAAAGCACGGCGGCGAGGGAAACAGCTTTGCTCCCATAGCCGTTACGGGCGCAAACACCAGCATGCCGCACGGCGTACCGTCGGACGCGGTCGTGCGAGAGGGCGATTTTGTCACGATGGACTTCGGCTGCCTCAAGGACGGCTATTGCTCCGACATGACGCGTACCGTCGCCGTCGGCTATGCGACAGACGAGATGAAAAACATTTATGATATTGTGCTGCATGCGCAGCTTGCCGGCATAGCCAGGGCCGCCGCCGGAGTTACCGGCGCGGAGATAGACGGCGCGGCGCGAAAGGTGATTGCCGACGCGGGCTACGGCGAGTATTTCGGGCACAGCTTCGGCCATTCGCTGGGGCTTTACATCCACGAAAGCCCGGCCGCGGCGCCCTCTGTGAAAATTCCGATGCCTGTCGGCGCCGTCATATCGGCAGAGCCCGGAATATATCTGCCGGGCAGATTCGGCGTAAGAATAGAGGACGTCCTCATCCTGCGCGAGGGCGGCTGCGAGGTCATAACGAAGGCAGACAAAGAGCTTGTTATTTTATAAGGGAGAGATATCATGGCAAAGGGAAAGAAAAAAGAAAAGAAACTGAACTTCTCGCTCACGCCGTTTTTGTACATCGGTTTTGTTATCGTATGCGTAACGGCGCTGCTGCAAAGCTTCATTCCGAACTTTCCGGAGGGACTGCGCAACATCCTGTACATAGTCGGCGTTCTGGCGATGGTTGTGTATATGTTCCAGATAGCGTTTGAAAAACGTACCGGAAAACGTGAAAATGATGCTCCGGAAAAGGAAAGCAAGAGCAAAAACAGAAAATAATCTTGCAATATGGCGTAATTTAATGTAAACTATTAAGGCTATAGACGATTTTATACTTTCACATAGGAGGATAATACAGTATGCCTATTACAGCAGGTGATTTCAGAAACGGCGTTACCTTTGAGATGGACGGCCAGGTCATGCAGGTCGTCTCCTTCCAGCACGTTAAGCCCGGCAAGGGCGCGGCCTTCGTCCGCACCAAGATGAAGAACGTCATAACCGGCGCAGTCACCGAAACTTCCTTTAACCCCACCGCAAAGTTCGAGACCGCTACCGTCGAGCGCAAGACCATGGAATACAGCTATAACGACGGCAGCCTCTATTATTTCATGGATCCCGAGACCTATGAGCTCGAGCCTGTTGACGAGTCCAATCTCGGCGACAGCTTCAAGTTCGTAAAGGAAAATATGGAGTGCACCATCTACTCCTACAAGGGCAAGGTCTTTAACGTCGAGCCGCCCTTCTTCGTCGACCTCGTCGTTACCGACACCGACCCCGGCTTTGCAGGCAACACCGCTACCAA